>ULNQ01001302.1_pt1 | contig 78355 bp, 72 predicted proteins | sample 1951951 | NCBI WGS metagenome assembly ULNQ01 (sample SAMEA4835580, study PRJEB28245) | human gut metagenome | biome: gut microbiome; material: fecal sample | place: Denmark | collected 2008
TACTTTAAAACTTACAAATATAACATCTAATATTAATTTAGAAGTTGTAGTTGAAAAAATAGTTTATAAAGTAATTGAGGGTGCAAATCAAAAATATGTAATCACTAAAGATAATGAGGCTAAATTTAAAATAAATGCTGATTTTAGAATGTTTGACGATGGTAAAGTATATGTTGATAATGAATTAGTTGATCCTAAGAATTATACAGCAGAATCTGGAAGCACAATAATTACATTAAAGAAAGAATTTGTTGATACTCTTGAAGTTGGAGAGCACACTCTAAAAGTTGTATTTGCTGACAATGGAATAGCAACAACAAAATTCACAGTAGCGAAAATTACAGTCCCTGTTAATAATCCAAAGACTGGAGATAATATAATATTCTATATAATTACAGGAATTTTATCTGTAGTAGGATTATCAGGAACTTTAGTTGCTTATAGAAGAAAACAAATAAATTAAATAAAAGAGTTAGAGTTTTCTCTAACTCCTTTTTAATTAAAAATTGAGGATGATAATGTGAAAAAAGCAAAATTAAAGATAAAAAAGCCATCTAAAAAACAATTTATTATAATTTTAGGAATTATTCTAGTAATTATATTATCTATTATTTTAATGACATTAAAATCGCCATATGTTGGTAAAATAAAAGACGGAAAAGCAGTGTACATTGATAGAATTAAAAATGTAACAGTATATCCTAAATCTAATAAGATATTAATAGAATTTGAAAACAATCAGGAGTTAATTGATAATTGCATAATATCAAATGAAAAATATGAAAAGCTTAAAAGAAATGATTCACTATATAATATAAGCGTAAAAGATTATTCTAAACTAACTAACTTATCCGCAAAAGAAAATTATAATATAAATAAAGCTTTACAGTTAAAGTTAGTGAAAGAAGATGATAGTTATGCTGATTATTATGCAATGACTTGTGGTTTTAAAAACAAAAAAGAATTAATTAGATATACAAAGGCAATTATTAAATTAGCAAATAAAACAAAATAAATATTATTAATAAAGATAGTAATGTAAAAAATTTATTTTTGTACTCTAAAAGCGAGATCGGTTATCGGTTTCGCTTTTTTTACCTTTGTTTTAAATTTAAAAGTGAAGATATACTTACAGAAATAAAATAAGGACTTCTTTAAATCAGTAGTAGTAGATAGTACTTTTATTCTACTTTAGTTGTAGAAAAAGGCATAATTAAATACTTTTAAATGCCCAACTTCTTCTTTTATTCATGTTTTTTGATGTTTATCAGTATATTTATATAGGTGATATTATGTTTTTTAAAAAGATAGATTCAAGAATAAAAATAGTTTTAGTGGCAATAATTTTTGCATTTATAGTAATAATATTAAGAGTAGGATATGTACAATTATTTGACTATAAAAAATTAAAAAATAAAGCAGATGATTTATGGAGTAGGAATTTACCCATTGCGGCAAATAGGGGAGTAATTACTGATAGGAATGGAGTTGTACTAGCGGACAATATAACTACAACTTCACTTGTATTAATTCCAAATCAAATAAAAGATCCCAATTATGCATCAACTGAACTATCTAAAATTCTAGGAGTAACAAAAGAAGAGATGGATAAACATGTAAAGAAAAAAACATCAATAGAAAGAGTCCATCCAGAAGGAAGACAATTATCATATGCGGTAGCAGATAAAATAGAGGCATTAAATATAGATGGGGTTTATTTAGTTAAAGAATCTAAAAGATATTATCCACATAGAAAAACACTTTCTCATGTTCTAGGATATGTTGGTATAGATAATCAAGGACTATCAGGAATAGAACTTCAGTATGATAAATATTTAACTGGAGAAGATGGCGCAATAAAATACTTTTCAGATGCCAAAGGTAATAAACTAGAATTATCAGATGTATATGTAAAACCACAAGATGGAATGAATATACAACTTACAATAGATTATAATATTCAGTCTTCAATAGAAAGAGAACTTGATAATGTAGTAGATATGTTTTCACCTGATATGGCACTTGCAATTGCGGTAGATCCTAATACAGGTGAAATACTTGGAATGAGTTCAAGACCTAATTATGATCCTAATAATTACAAAAATTATAGTATGGAAGAATTAAGTAGAAATTTACCAATATGGGCATCATATGAACCTGGTAGTACATTTAATATTGTACCACCCGAAAGCGATACATTTACATATTGATAATAAATAAAGTACATCTTTATTTATAATGTAATTTTATGATACAATGACAATAGAATCAAAAAAGAACTTATTGACACAACCGGGAAAGATAAAGATTATGCTAGTGAATATACATGTAAGCTGTTAAAACCAAGGAGATGAATATATGAAAATTTTTATGATAAGGCATGGTAAAGCAGATTATAGTTATGGTGATGCTCATAATTTTATTGGGCATGGACATGATTTGGCTAAATTAAGTGAAGAATATATTGAAGATGTAATAAAGACATCTAAAGATTCACGTTTGAAAGAAGCAACACTTATTGTGTCTTCACCATATACTAGAGCGCTGCAAACAGCTGCAATTATATCAAAAGAAACAGGATTAGATATAAAAATAGAACCTGATTTGAGAGAGTGGGAACCTGATAAAACATATCAATATAAAGCAAAAGAAATGAAAGAATATTATAAGGATTATATTAAGAATAATGGTATTCCACCAGTTGATAGAGTAGTAAACTGGGAATCAAAAGAACATTTGAAAAGAAGAGTTCAAGATATAATAAAGAAATATAGTAATTATGAATGTATTATTTTTGTTTTCCATAAAATGGCAATTCAATCAATAACTGGAATTGAAAATATCTCTCCAGCTGAAATAATTGAGGTTATACAATAGTAAAAATAATTTATATTTAATAATGATTAATGAAAAAATGTCAAATAAAATACAATCAGTAATTAGATTTATCTTGAAATCATACACTTCCATTAGTGGAGGTGTTTTTATATGTTTGAAACTCCGAGAATAACAATACTCGAATATGAATTAATAATAAATAAAAAATTATATAATCAAGGAATAATAACAGAACAGCAATATAATGATGTCTGTAAAATAATTTATGAAAAAATAAGTCATTGTGATAAAGAAGTTAAATGTTAATAGGGAGGTCGATTATGAGATTTTATAAAGTAAGAGAAGAAATCTTAAAAGGCAAAAATATTGCTGATCTACCTTTAAGAGTTACTTTTTATGCCCGTGTTTCTACTGAAAGCGATGAACAATTAAACTCTTTAGACAATCAAATATCTTTTTTTGAAAATTTTATAAAATCAAATAAAAATTGGACTTATGTTAATGGCTACATAGATGAAGGTATTAGTGGAAGCACTGTCAAAAGAAGAAAAAAATTTTTACAAATGATTGATGATGCTAAATCTGGTTATTTTGATTTAATAGTTACAAAAGAAGTTTCTAGATTTTCTAGAAATTTATCTGATAGTATCAAATATACACAAGAATTACTTGCTAACGATGTTGGCGTATATTTTCAGTCAAATGGAATAAATACTTATGATCCTAACTCTGAGTTTATACTTAATATGATGGGAAGCGTTGCTCAAGAAGAAATTAAGAGGCTTTCATCTCGTGTTAAATGGGGACATAAAGAAGCAATAAAAAAAGGTAGAGTCTTAGGATCGAGTACGATTACTGGATATAAAAAAAATGATGCTAAATTAGTAATTGTTGAGGAAGAAGCAAAAAAAATAAAAAAAATTTTTGAATTATATGCAACTGGTAAATATGGATTTTATAAATTGGCTATGGAACTTCATAAACAAGGCATAAATAATTGTAAAGGAAATGTCTATGATAAAGATACTTTAAAAAGAATAATACAAAATCCTAAATATAAAGGCTTTTATCGTGGACATACTACTGAAACTATTGATTATAGAACTAAACAAAGAGTTTATATACCAGTAGAAGACCAAGTAATATATAAAGATGAAAGGGTACCAGCCATAGTTAGTGAAGAATTATGGAACCGTGCAAATGAAATATTAGATAGTAGGAGTACACTAATGAAAGCAAGTAATGGCAATGCCAAAAGAGCCGAAAGAAAATATTGTTATACTACAAAAATATTTTGTAGTGAACACAATGTTTCTTACCAGAGAATGTCAAGCAAAAGAAAACAAAAGAAGCCTAGATGGGCTTGTGGTAATTATGTAAAATATAGACTAGATGCTTGTGAAAGTCCAATAATTGCAGAAATGGACTTGAATAATATTTTTGTAATTATTATGGAACAAGTATTTAATAATAAAAATGAAATTATAAAAGAAATGTTAGATTATTATTCTAATTTAAAGATAGATAATAATTATCAATTTGAAATTTCAAAATTAAAAAATGAAATTAAAACTATTGAAGTAAAAAAAGAAAAGGTTTTAGAACTAAATATTGATGGTAGTATTAATAACCTTGAATTTAAAAAAAGAAATGATAGGTATAACGAAGATATATCATCTCTAAATATAAGAATTGAAAAAATAGAGCAAGAAAGAAAACTTATGTCTAATAGTTTTGGTAATATCAATATTATTGAAGATGCTATTAAAAAGCAAGTTGATTATAAAAATAATGTTAGCGAATTTGTAAATAATTTTTTAGAAGAAATTATAGTTTATAAAGAAGATAGCAATAGACATAAATTAAGGTTAAAAATATATATAAATTTATTAAAAAAATCAATTCCTACCGAAAAAGGTGCTAGACACATAGATGATGATAAATACTCGCCAATATTTAGTAAAGAAGTTGAAACATTAGATCTAGGAAGATCTGATTTACAAAGAAATAGTTTTAAAATTAATATATACTTAAGTTGCGATATTTACTAGGTTATATGGTAATCTAGTCTTTTTTACTTTATTTAGGTATCGCTTTCGGGGGTTACTTTCAAGATAATTACAACAGCGGCATCTGTAGAAGAAAAAATAATTGATTTAGAAAAAGATACTTTTTTTGATTCGGGTTCTGTTAAAGTAAGTGGAGCAAGAATAGGTTGTTGGAAAGCAGGAGGTCATGGCTATCAGACATTTCTTCAAGTGCTTGAAAACTCTTGTAATCTTGGTGGTTATACAGGAACATATTTGAATTTGAAGAAAAACTTGCAAATAATATAAATTGTAGAGCCAAGTTTGAGGTTTACTCTACTTATAATCTTATTTATAATGGAGTAAAGTATTCTAATAATGAATGTTTGAAGATGAATAAAAATACTAAAACTATATCTTGTGTTGATGGTGAAGCATAAAAAATGAAATTAAAATTATTAAATGTAGATACAAGTTGTTATAAAAATATAATATATAATAAAAAAGATATTGCTATTAGACTTTTTGATGAATTTGATAAACAAGTATTAAATATCAATAATAGTATTAAAAGAAATTATTTAATGAAAAATGTTGCTTATAAATTGAATAAAAAAATTATTGAAGTACAAGTTAATCAATCCGATATTTTATAAAGATATAAAACAATTTGATAATCTTAATAAACTATCCATTAGAAAAGGATATGAAAATTCAACTTTATGTTATTACATTAAAATTACAGATTTAAATGAAATAGCATATTTAATTGAATTATGTAACAAGTTATATAGTTATTTATCAGAATCTAAATTAGATCCAATAGATAAGCTATATAATCAATTATCTATTAAAATTAATTCTATTGGTAGTAATGTTACTTCTCATACTACTAACAAAGGATTAATGCTTAAAAATAGAAGAAATTTTACTATTATTTCAAAAAAGAAATATGGTATTTATATTAGATTATTGAATGTTGAAGATAATAGCAATATTCTTAATGTTGTTGGTAGAACTACGTAGGAGCCCTTATGTAGATATTTTAAAATTAAAGAAAAAAAAGACATAGATATAATTATGCCATATATCGTTAAAAGCTATGAAATATCAAAATATAACTCAGTAGATCTTAAAAATAATTTTATTGAATTATATTATTTAGAGAAAAAATGAATGTATATATTTATATAAAAGAATGATGTATGTTATAATATATGTAAACAGGTGATTTTTTATGAATAATTTTAACTTAAATTTATTTAAATATTTTTATTATGTAGTTTATTATAACGGGTTTACAAATGCATCAAAAAATTTGAATATTGCTCAGTCATCATTAAGCTATAATATTAAACAACTAGAATTACAATTAGATAAAGTATTAATCATTAGAGATAACAAAAATTTCGAATTAACTGAAGATGGTTACAATCTATATGAAAATTTAAAATCTGCTTTTATTATTTTAAATCAAAATTTAGAACAATTTAATAATCAAAATACTATGGAATTAACAATTGGAATTAGGCATTATTTATCAGATTTTATTTTTAAAGATTCAATAGTTGAATTTGTTAATACATATCCTAATATTCATATTAATATAAAATTATATTCTAAATTGGAAGTTAAAAAAATTGAAGATGAGTATGACATGCTGATTGATTATGAAGATTATACTAATTTAATTAATACTAATAATAAAGATTTTTTATGTACTTTAAATAACATTTTTGTTTCAGGAAAAGAACTATCAAAAAATTATCAATCAATTCAATCCATTAAAGAACTTGGAAATACAAGATTAATATCAATGTGTCCAAATAAAAGAAATGGTAAATTTCAAAAAATGTGTTTTGAAAATGGTATTTTATTTAAAAATATTATATCAGTTAATGATAGTATAATATCTAAAGAGTTAGTAAAAAATAATTTGGGATTATGTTTTGGTAACAGAGAATTTTTTAAAGAAGAAATTGCAAATGGAGATATAAAGGAAATAAAAGTAAAAGAGCAATTATTTAATGATAATGTATATATTGTTTATAAAAATAATAAGAATATTGATAACATTAATAGATTTATTAAAATATTAAAAAAACAATATAAGGAGGAATTGTAATGAGTAAGTGGGACTTATATGATAATAAATTTAATAATATTGGAATTGTTATAAACGATACTGATGAAATACCAGATGGTATGTATCATTATTCTATAAATACATGGATATTAAATTCAAAAAAACAATTATTATTAATACGTAATACTTTAAATTATAATATACATTATCCTGGTTTTTGGAATAGTATTAATGGAAACGTCTTAAGTGGTGAAAGTCCTAAAGATACATGTATCAGGGCAATTAATTCCAAAATTGGAATAAAGATTTCAAATTCTGATATAAAAAAAATAGATACAAAGTTGCGTGATCCTTATCATTACATTTATGAAACATATATTGTTAATAAAGATATTGATTTAAATGACATATGCTTTGTTGATAATACAGCTGTTCAAGCCAAATGGATAGATTTGAAAGAATTATATAATATGATTGAAAATGGTGAAATTGCGTGGGTTTTAATTCCAAGAATAGAAGAGTATGTTATACCATTAATGAAAAAGACTTAATTTGAAGAATAAGTCTTTTTTTAATCTAATTTTATTATAACTATCATAAAAAAGCTATATAATTAATTAATATTATTTTATTATATAATGAATTTGGTGATTAATCATGCTAAATTTATCGTACATTGAATATGATAGACTAATTAACAATATGTATAGTGAAATTAATATAATACCAACTGATGACATCTTACAAAAAAGGAAAAAAATATTTTCTTTCTTTGTCAATAATATTTCATATGATTATAGAAAATTATATGAAATAAGGATTGAACATAAAAGAGGTAATCGTAGATTAGAAATTCAAGATGTTTTGATTAGAAAAAAAGGAATTTGTAATTCATTAGCAGTAATATATAAATTATTGCTTGAAAAAGCTAATATATATTCAATGTGTGTATGTATTAAAGGTCATATGATAAATCTAGTTCAAAATGATGATGATACCTTTTCTTTTGATGATGTAACGAAAGCTATTATGAAAAGAGACTTTAAAAATAACAATTTAGAAATAAATAACTTGGATTTTTTGAATATGATAAAACCAGTAGGAGATATATATGATTATTTTAATTACTCCTATGATGCTGCATTAAAACTCGGTCAAGGTAAAGAAAAATTTACTAATAAATATACAAATGAAAAAATATATTGGCTTCCAATATCTACAATTGATTATGTTTATAAATTAATAAAAAAAAGAAATTATGATTATTTAAAACTAAAAAGTGAAAAAATAAAAGATTATGAATATATTGTATCTCTTCCTGATATTACTTTAATTCAAGAAGGAAAGTAAAAATTTGATAATAACTATCGAATTTTTGAATAATTAAAATGAAATTTATTATTATATAATATTTGTAGTTTGGAGTGATTATATGCAAAGTATACCAGATTCATTAAAACGAATTATAGAAAAAAATCCAATCTTGGAGCATACCGTTAGAGGACTACCAAATTTAGGTGAAAATTTAATTTATGGACAGTTTTCTAAAGAAGTTAGTAAAATTTATGATGCTTTTGGATTATATGGCAATGATTTATATGAACTTGAAAATGAAAAAATTAAAAGTATTTCTTCAAGGTCACTTGGTGGGGGTAGTCCAATGAAAACACCTGCGTTTCCTTTATGCAAAGAAGAATTAATTAAAATAATTGCTAGTGATGAGTTATCAGATTACCCTATGGCTGCTGGTGATGAAGAGTCAAGAAAAATAATTTTAGAATATTTAAAACAAGAAGGATTTAAGAGTAATAATGGGTTATCAAAAGATAATATTATCTTTACAGTTTCTTCTACGCATGCTTTTAATGTTATTTCAAGTATTATTGCTAGGCCACATGATGTAATATTAATGACAGGCCCTAATTATGGTTTATTTACTTTTGTTCCTGAGCGAATTTCTGGAGCAACTGTTGAGATTTTGCCATTATCCGAAGAAGATAATTGGTATGTTAATCCAAAAAAATTATCAAAAAGGATTGATGAAATTAATGAAGATTTAAGTGCAAAATATGGTGAATCTTTGGGATACACACCAAAAGTTGTTGCATTTTTAAATGAAAATCCCCATAATCCTTTAGGAAAAGTAATGAATGAAAATAATAAAGAAATACTTGAAGGTATTGGTAATGTATGTTTATCAAAAGGTGTATTTGTTATAGATGATTTGATATATAGAGATTTAACTTATGACAGAGATAATTTAGCAAAACCAATGGCTTCTTATGAAAAATTCTTTGATAATACAATAACAATAACTGGGTTATCAAAGTCTTATGGTTTAGCATCAATTAGATCTGGTATGGTAGTTGCAAATGAAATAATAATTAGAGCAATACGAAATAAAATTTTTCAAACAATGGATTCTTCACCAGTATTGCAGGGTAGAGCTTTAGCTGGAGCATTTAATGTATCTGAAAGGCGAAAAAAAGAATATGATAATTATTTTAATCCTATTATTGAGGAATATAAATATCGTTTAGAATTATTGAAAGTATTAATTAATGGATTAGACTCTATCGATGATAGCAGTCTAAGAAAAAAAATAGAAAACGATATAAGAAGTTATGCTTATGGTTATAACATAAGTCAAATTTTAGACGGAATACCAAGTGTCGATTTTGTAGATGGAACAATACCTGATTCAGGATTTTTTGAAATGTTAAATTTTACAGGATTAAAAAACAAAGTCGCTGAAAACGGTAGAGTAATTAATGATGAAAAAGAATTGCTTAAATATTTGTATGAACAAGAAAAAATTAAACTTATATTAGGCCGATCAATATCATGGCCAAATGAGGAACAACTTATAGGAAGAGTTACTACTGCACTACCAAGAGAAGATTTAGTTGAACATTTTAGTGCAATGAATAAATGTTTAAGAAAGTTGAGATAAGTATGAAAAAAGTAGCAATTGTATCCTGCGATAAATGGAAGAATAAAATTACTGAAGATTTATTATTAGAGAAAGAATTAATAATAAATAATATAGATGCTGAAATTATTTCATGGGAAGACAAATCAATTGATTATTCAAAATATGATTGTTTAATATTACGTTCCGTTTGGGGATATCAGGATAAATATTTAGAATTTAGAGAATGGTTACAAATGATAAAAAATAAAAATATTTTATTATTAAATCATCCGGATATTATTATCAACAATATTCAAAAGAATAAACAGTGTAGTATTTTAAAAAAAAATAATATTCCATTCATTAATACTAGTTTTGTATATAATGAAGATGATTTATTAGAAAAACTTGATTTAAATCGTTTAACTGTTATTAAACCAATAATATCTGGAAGTGGAGAAAATACATATTTAATAAATCAAAATGATTTATCAAATTTAAGAAATATATTAAATGGATTAAAAAAAATTTTTATCCAGAATGATAATGGAATAATGATACAACCATATTTTAATGGTATAGAAAATGGTGAGTATGCCTGTATTTTTATTGATGGTATAAATACTCATAACATGTTAAGATTCCCAGGTGTCTTTTCAGAAAAGAAGCGACCAATATATTTGTCAAGTGTACCAGATTGTGTCAAAAAAATAGCAAATGATGTATCGAAACTAGAGGAATTTTCAGGTTATTTATATATGCGAGTTGATATAGTATTACAAAATGGTAATCCAATAATTATGGAAGTTGAATTAGCAGAACCAGATTTGCTGTTTAAGTATATTGAAAATGATAGCGTTAGAAATCAAGGAATAAAATTGCTATCAAAAAGTATAGTTAGGAGAATAAAATAATGAAAACTTTATTATATTTTGAGGAATATGAATCTGATCTTTCAAAAGCATTAAGAAAAAGAAAAGATATTAATGTTTTATTTATTAGGACTGATAAAAATATAAGATTTTTTAGTAATGAGTATTTAGAAAAGCACAAAGATTATTATCAATTCTTCTATGATAATGATTTTGATATGGAAATTCATAAATTTAAAAATTGGCTAATCCATAAAAAAATTAAAATAGATTATTTTTTAAATGATTCTGAATTTTATATGGAATATTCGAATAAAATTGCTGAGAGACTTGGATTAGAATGTTTGAGTTCTGAGCAAGTAAAATGGGTAAGAGATAAAGTTGCTATGAAAGATAAATTTAATCAAATAGGATTAAGAACAGTTGATTATCAAATTGTTACTTCTAAAAATGATATTTTGAAATTTATGAAAAAACACGTAGGAGAACCGATTATATTTAAACCAAGAGATTTAATGAATAGTAAAAATGTATTTAAGATAGATTCTCCAAGCGATTTGGCTCAAATAGATTTAAACTTAGAATGTGGAAATTATATGGTTGAATCATATTGCTATGATCAAGAATGGTCAATAGAAAGCCTAGTTCAAGATGGTATAGTACTTGACTCCTATGTAACTTATATACCAAATAGAACTCTATGGGCAGCAATAGATAATAGATTAAATTGTCATATGACAGTTCCCAAAATACCTAAATACTTTAAGTTTATTCCAAAAGATTTTATTCAAAAAATAGTGAATGGTATGAATTTAAAAAATGGTGCGATGACAATAGAAGTATTTATAGATGAAGAAGGGAATGTGATGCCTAGTGAATTAGGATGGCGTTTACCTGGATGTCAAGCAACAAAAAATCACAGTAGATCCTATGGATTTGATTTGTGCGATTCATTGATTGATATAGCAATTCATAAACCATTAAGTTTAAAATATAGAAATCCTATTGTTTGTGTAGGTGATTTATATTTACCTAATAAAGAAGGACTAATTACTGAAATCACCTCGTTGGATGAATTATTAAATATGGATGGGGTTATTGATGGCGAGATGTTTATAAAAAAGGGTGATATACAAAAAAAACGAAGAGTAGGTAATGATGCTTCAGGCTGGGTAGAAGTAATGGCTGAAAATGAGTTTGATACATTAAGAAAGATGCAAGCTGTCTATGATGCTTTTGAAATAGTATCATTAAATGATGTAGGAGGGAAAAAATATGTTAAAAAGATTTAGTAAATATATATTAGTAATTATATCTATAACATTAATAACAACTGGTTGTTCAAATAAACTAAATATTATAAGCAATAAGGATGATTTAAATAATAAAAATATAGGTGTATATACAGGATCAGAATATGACACCATTGTACAAGATAACATAGAAAATCCTAAAATATTATATTATAACAGTTACAGCGATCAAATATCTGCTTTAAAATCTGGTAAGATAGATGGTTTCTTAACTGATGAACCTTTAGCAAAAGAAATAATAAAAGAAAATAAGGAATTGAAAATATTAAAAGAAAAATTAACAGAAGATAGTTATGCATTTGCTATTAATCCATCAAAAAGTAATTTACAGGATGAGATTAATAAAGAATTAATTAAGATGAATAAGAATGGTAAATTGAAATCATTTGAAGATAAATGGATGGAGAATGATGAAAATAAGAAAAAATTAGAAGTTTATCATTATGATGATTCAAAAGGTGTGATTAAATTTGCTACAGTATCTGGTTCAGCACCATTTGCTTATATGAAAAATAATAAAATAGTTGGATATGATATTGATGTAATTAGTTATATCTGTAAAGAATTAGGTTATAAATTAGAGATTATAGAAATGTCATTTGATGGAATAATACCTGCATTAAAATCAGGAAAAGTAGATGTAGCTGGATGTTCGATTATTGTTACTGAAGAAAGAAAAAAATCTGTTTTGTTCTCAGAACCAGATTATACTGGTGGAATTGTAGTAGTTGTTAGAGGAAAAAATGAAAAACAAAACTAAGTTTATAAAGTTCTTCTTTATATTTTTTCTTATACTAATAGTTATAGTTATTAGTAAAGATGTAATTATAGATTTTTTAAATAATATTAGTAATAGTTTTAATCGAACAGTAATAGTAGAAAAAAGATATATTTTATTTTTAAAAGGATTAAAATCAACTCTATTAATTTCATTCTTATCAATTATATTTGGTACATTATTAGGATTTATTTTATTCTTGTTACAAAAATCAAAGATAAGAATTTTAAGTATATTTTCGTATATGATAGTACGATTTTTACAGGGAGTTCCAGTAACAGTTTTATTATTAACATTCTATTTTGGAATTTTTGGAAATATAAATATAGAGCCTATTTTAGTAGCAATAATAGTATTTTCAATATACTTTTCTGCGTATGTTTCCGAGATTATTAAAGGTGCCTTTCTATCAATTAATAGAACACAGATTGATTCTGCTTATGCTTTAGGTTTTACTAAACTTCAAACAGTTAGATATATAATTATTCCTCAAGTACTTTCGTATGTAATACCAGTTTATAAAAATGAAAGTGTTTCAATAATAAAATCTACTTCTATAGCTGGTTATATATCTGTAATGGAACTAACTAAAGTAAGTGATATCATAAGAAATAGAACTTATGAAGCATTTTTTCCGTTAATCTTTACAGCACTTATATATTTTATAATTTGTTATGCATTTTGTAAGATATTGGATTTAGTATATAAGAAAATTAATCCAAGGGTGGTGAAGAAATCATGAAAAAAGATTGCATATTAGAATTTAAAAATGTTACTAAATACTATGGCAATGAATTGGTATTTAATAATGTTAATTTAAAGATAAAGAAGGGAGAAGTAATTTCATTAGTAGGAAAAAGTGGATGTGGAAAGAGTACTTTATTAAAGTGTATAAATTGTTTAGAAGGTATCAATGATGGTAAAATAAAGTTTAAGGGAATGGATATATCAGAAATATCTCTTGTAGAATTAAGACAAAAAATTGGTATAGTATTCCAAGATTATAACTTATTTGAACACTTAACTGTATTAGATAATCTTATAATAGGTTTAATTAAAATAAAAGGTTATTCTAAAAAAGAGAGTATTCATAAAGCTTTAAAAGTTTTAAAAAAGGTGGATTTGGTTGATAAAAAGGATAAATATCCAGATGAATTATCTGGAGGGCAAAAACAAAGAGTTGCAATTGCTAGGACTCTATTAATGGAGCCAGATATTATTTTATTAGATGAACCTACAAGTGCATTAGATAAAGAGATGAAGGATAGCGTATTAGAATTAATTAATGAACTTGTTGATGAAGATATGACTTTAATTGTAGTATCACATGAAGATGAATTTATTAATAAAGTGTCAGATAGAATATTTAGTTTTAATAAACATACTTTATTGGAGAAGAAAAATGGATAGTATCAATAGATATAAGATCATAAAAAAACTTCCGTTAGGTGGTTCATCTGTTCAAAAATATATTGTTGAAAGAGCTAATAAGATATTCTTGTTAAGATTATATGATATTAGATTTATGGATAGTAGATATAGAGCTTTTAATAATATTAGGATTTTACATGATAATGGAATAGCTGTTCCTGAAATATATGATTTTGGAGAACTTTCTGATAATAAACATGGTTATGCTGTTATGGATTGGATTGATGGAGTTTCTTTAGATAATTTATTATCTGATGATAATTCAATTAATAGATATGGAAAAATAGTTGCAGAAGAACTATTTAAAATGCATAATATAGATACAAATGAAAATATTGATATCTATGATAAGTTTATAAAGTCGTTTAATAAGAAAATAAATAAATTGAAAGACATTGGTATAGATTATACATCTTCAGTTTTAGAATCATTTGTTTTAGATAATAGTAAGGTTTTAAAAAAATTAGATACAAGTATTATACATGGTGATTTTCATCCTGGAAATATAGTAGTAAATGATAATAAGGTTTGCTTTATAGATTTAGATGTATGTAAGAATGACTTTGCTTGGATAGATTTATCAATAAATTCTTGTAATTTAGATTATCCTAAATTTTATACAACTTTAATAAAGGAATATTTTAATAACAATATTCCAGACGGTTTTTGGATAATATATAATTTATATGGTTCATTATATTGTTTGGATTATATACTTTATTGTAATAGAATAGATAATAAAACATTAGAAGATGGTGTTACAGTTGTTAATAAATTTTTAGATTATTCAGATGAATTTAGTTCGTTGAAACCTAAGTGGTTTGATAATAGTAAGATTTTAAGAAAGGAAAAATAGATATGAGAGAATTGAAAAAATATGAAGGAAATAGAGTTATATTAATGGCTTGTTCAAAATGTAATGTTGCTTGCAAGCATTGTTACATAGGATATGCTGGAAATAGAACTCCAGAAGAACTAAAAATATTAGCAGAATATTATAAAAATAAATATAAATTGGTAAGAATAGATGGTGCTGAACCACTTGTTGACTTGGGATATTTACCTTCTTACAAAATAGTTGGACAAGATTGGATTATGACAAATGGACTTAGAATATTTCAAGAACCTGAGATAATAGACTTATTATTAGAAAATGGAATAAGAAATGTATTTATGTCTTATCATTTTGAAATACAAGATAGTTTAAATGGTATTACCAATCAAATGTTAAACACGGTCATTAAAATGTTAAGAGAAAAAGGACTTAGAGTTGTTTTAATGACGACAATTACAAATAAGAACGCAAAAGACACTTTGCAAATATGTGATAATGCTTATGAACTAGGTGCATCTGGAATTGAATTTAACAAAATATTTATTCAGGGAAGAGCTAAAAATTTATCTAATATAGGATTAGTAAAAGAAGACTATGATAGTTTCTTTACTCAATTAAAACAAGCTAGAGACAAATATGATATAAATGATTTTGAAGTAAGAAGAAGTGGAACTTTTGGTTGTGATACGGTTAATGAACCAAATAATTTCAGATGTAGTGCTGGTGTAAAGAAAGTTTGTATTACACCTGATGATAAAGTTTATGGATGTACATGTATTTGTAAACCTGGTTATGAAGTTGGGGAGATAATTGATGGTGAAATATATATATATTCAGATTTTGAAAATGATCGCACATGGTGTTTAGGTGATAAAATGGGTGAATTAGGCATCGAAAATATCCAGGATCTTAATAATCCAAAAATAAAGAGTTTGGTTAGAAAGATTTAATATGAATAAGAATGAATTAAATAATATATTAAAAAAGTACTATTCTTTTAGCAATGTAGCTATGAGTAAATTGAATATAGATGATAAGCAACATTTTGATTTAGTGATTGTTTCACCAACTTGGAAACCACATTTTGTATTTAATGAAGAATATAGTATTGAAAATTTGAAAACAGGAAGCACTTCTACATTTATTTTGCATTATAATAATAAAAAAATATTATTTATTAAGACTGGCAAAGGAGCACCAAATATGGTTGATAATTTATTACTATTGCGAAATATTGATGCACCATATATATTTTTAGGTTCTGCTGGCTCTTTGAATGAAAATGTCCATGAAGGAGACATTTTTATGCCATGTTATTCCATTTCAGGTGATGGGGCATCATTATATTTTGAAAAGAAAATAAACACTGACAAATTTTTAAATAAAATAATTTTTAGCACTGAAATTAAGCAACATATTGAGAGTGTTTTAAAAAATTGTAATTTTTCATATAAAAATGGTGGAGTTTATTCGACAGATACATTAATTGGCGAATATTATCATATGCAAGAAATAATGAAACTTGGTACGTCTTGTATTGAACAAGAAACCGCTTCATTTGGTAAATGTATGAAAATTATGGAAAAAGAAGGTTTTCCAATTTTAGTTATATCTGATTCATTGATTACTGGTACAAATTATTATGAGCCAATTGAGAATAAGCAAGAATATCTTTTGACTAGAACGAAAAAATTACAAAAAATAATTAGTAAATTTTAGGAGGATTTATGAAATTTATAATAATGTCAGATGGAAAAGGAACAAGATGGAGTAATTATCTTGGAATTACAAAACAAGAAGCTATTATTAACAATGAAAGATTGATTGACAGGACCATTAGAATGATTTTGGAAAGATCAACTGATGAAATATATATACTATCAAGTAATCAAAATCATGAAAATAAATATGCAAAGAGGATAGTTTCAAAATATGATGATTATTTTCATAAAAAGTATGCTTATGATTATCTTGATGATTCAATAACTTATTTATATGGAGATACATTTTATGATGAAAAAACAATGGATATAATTATAAAAGATGTATGTAAAAATATAAACTTTTATGGTAATGAACATGCTATTGTTGCTGTGAAAGTAAATAATTATAAGTTATTAAAGAGTGTAATAGATAATTCAGATGATAGTCTTCATTCTCTTTATCATTTATTTGACAATTTTGAAGAGTATAGAACTTTTGTTAATGTTGGAGATGGATTTGTCAATATAAATACATCGAATGATTATATTAATTTAATTAAAGATGATAAAAGATTAATATTAAAGAGGTAATTATATGCTTAATGAAATAGTAATACAAATAATAGAAAAAAATATAAATGAAAAAATAGCAAGTATAAAGCAAATAACCTCTGGTTATAGCAGAATGATTTATCAGATAAATGATAAATATATTTTGAAAATTGTCACTAATCCTATTAAAGATAATAGTACAATTAAAGAAGTGAAATTTTTATTAAATAATAATACTTTAGAATTTATTCCAAAGGTGATATTTAGTGATTTTACGAAAAAGTCTTTTCCATATGTGTATTATTTAGAAAGAAAAATTAATGGAGAATCGTTATTATTAAAATGGCCATTATTAAAAGAAAGTGAAAAACAACAGATATTAGTTCAATTACTAGAAAAGTTAGAAAAATTACATTCCCTTGATTATAATTCACATTTTGATGATAATTGCTTAGATTTGCTGTTAAAAGAATATGATAATTACTTAAGTAAAATTATAGATTCTAATATTTTAAATAAGAAAAAAATACATTATTTATATGAATTAAAGAATATAATTCCAAATTTATTAGAAGGTGCAAAAACTGGATTAATTCATGGGGATTTGCATTTTAATAATATTTTAGTTAATGATGATAATAAGATATCAATAATTGATTTTGAAAAATTAAAACGTTCGTTTGTTGAGAGGGAATTAGATCCTATAAATCGTATGTCAAGAAATCCTAATTCCTTTAACACTAATTCGGAAATTATATTAACTGATTATGATTTTCGAAACATTATGAATTTTATAAAAAATAATTTTGAAGTGATAAATGGTGATAAATTTGATGACAGATTATTACTTTTTGATTGTTTAAACTCATTGATGTGGCTAGAAAAGTATCCTAAATATGAGTTATATAATGATATTCTGTTTAACAAAAGTAAAAAATTATTGAGATAATGTGATATAATGTAATTAAAGAATGGAGTGTGGTCGTATGAAAGAAATATTATATAATTATGATAATTTAAAATTAGAAGATATTGATGAGGTTGTTACTAGAACAAAAGGTTTGATAATTAATAGAAATAATGAAATAACTTTAGGTTATTCTCATCAAACTTACCAATTTCCAGGTGGGCATTTAGAGGATGGCGAAAGTTTAGAAGAATGTTTATTAAGAGAAATAGCAGAAGAAACTGGAATAGAAATAAAAGATGCTAAATTAAAACCATTTGAAAAAATTACATATTATAGTAAAAATTATCACGGATCTGGTAAAAATAGAAAAAATGATATTTATTATTATATTATTAATACTGATGCTAAATTTGATATGAATAATTCCAAGTTAGATGAGTGGGAAAAAGATGGTAATTTTACTGTTAAAACTTTCCCAATTGAAAACGTTGAACAAGTATTAATAGATAGCATACCTGATAATCCAATAAACAAGGTGATTGTTGAAGAAATGCTAGATATTTTTAAAGAATATAACAAAATAATTAATATGGATAAAGATTAATATGAAATATTTAATTGCAATTGATAGTGATGGTACATTAAGACATTCTGATGGTAATATCTCTGATAAAACAAAAAAAATTATCAAAAAGGTTGTGGACTGTGGAAATATTGTTGTTATTTGCACTGCAAGACCTAGATATTATACATTAAAGATTTCAAATGAAGTGGGTTTAAATGAATATTTAATATCATCTAATGGTACAGAAATCTATGATAACGTTAATAAAAAAAATATTTATTCTACATATTTACCAAAAGAGGAATGCAAAATAATATATCAAGAAACAAAGAAGCTTGGGCTTAGAGTTATGTTCGTAGCAGAAAATACTGAATATGTAACAATGTTTACTAGAAATGATTCACAGATTTTATTAGATGATAATAATGCATATATATTATTAAAAAAAGAGATAAAACAAATTATGATTATTAGCAAAGAAAAAGAATTAGTTAAAAAATATAAATCATCAATTGAACAAAAATCTAATTTATGTGTTGTTGATTCATCAAGAGAGGACAAAGAAGAATTATGGTTTAGTGTGATTAGTTCTAATTCATCAAAAGGTAATTCTTTAAAAGTATTAGCAAGGTACTTAAATATTCCTATAAAAAATACTATAGCAATTGGTAATGATAATAATGATATATCTATGATTGATATTGCTGGTATTGGAGTTGCTGTTGAAAATTCAACTGACCAATTAAAAAAGCATGCTGACTATATTACTAAAAGTAATGATGAAGATGGTGTCGCTGATTATTTAATTAAATTTTTGAATAATAATAATTATTGAACAAGAAAAAATCTTGTTTTTTTCATATTTACTAATAATTTTAATAAAATTAAATGGGAGGTAAATATGGAAAAAATAATAAAAGAATTAAAATTAATAATCAATAAAGAGTTATATCAAAAAGGTAAAATAACATTTGAAGAATTTAAATTAGTAAACGAAAAAATAATGAAAGAACAATAAAGTGAATATTGTAAAAACTAGAAGTGAATTATTACTTGGTAAAACCATTTTTGATATGAATTTAAATGTTGGTTATTATGCGAGAGTATCTACTGATAAAGATGATCAATTAAATAGTTTAGAAAATCAATCTAATTATTTTAAAGAGATGATAACTGAAAATAAGAATTGGAATTTAGTTGGAGAATATATTGATGAAGGTATAAGTGGAACTAGCATAAAAAATAGAGACAATTTTTTAAGAATGATTGAGGATTCTAAAATTGGGAAGCTTGATTTAATAGTTACAAAAGAAATATCTAGATTTTCTAGGAGTGTAATTGATAGTATAAAATATACAGAAGAACTACTTAATAATGGGACTGTAGTGTTTTTTATAAGTGATAACATTAATACTATATATCCAGATAGTGAATTCAGATTAACTTTGATGTCATCTCTAGCTCAAGATGAAGTAAGAAAATTATCAGAAAGAGTTAAATTTGGAATAAAAAGAATGATTAAAGATGGAAAAGTAATAGGAGGTAATTTAACAGGTTATTATAGAAAAAATGGAAAGATGATTGTTAATGAAGAAGAAAGACCTATTATTGAAACATTATTTAATTTATATGTGACTGGAAAATATTCATTTGAAAAAATAGCGGATATCTTATATAAGAAGGGGTATAAAAATAAAAATGGAAAAGTTTATTCAGGTACAACTTTAAAAAAATTTCTAACTAACCCTAGATATAAGGGGTATTACACAGCTAATTTAACAAAAGTAGAAAGTTATAAGACACATAAAAAAATTAAAGTACCTAAAGAAGAACATATAATATATAAAACTGATTTGATTGAACCAATAGTATCTGAAGAGTTATGGGATAAAGCAAATTTAATTTATGAAAAAAAACATAAAGCAAGAAACACTCATATTACAACTAATCAAAAGGTAATAGATGAATCAAAATATACATTTAAACTAATTTGTGATGAGCATAACGAAATATTTGTAAGATGTGCTGGGTCAAATAGGAGAAGTAATCCTACTTGGGTATGTAAAAGATATAAGAATGAAGGAGTACTTATTTGTGAATCTCCAATTATTAGAGAAAAAAAATTAGATGAATTAATGAAAAATATAATTAATAATCATATAAAAGAATATTTAAGAGATGTTACTAATGAAATGATTAAACTTTATAATGAGGTTTTAATTATATCAAATAATAAATTAAAAATAGATCTAGAAAACAGACTTGAAGAATTAATAAGTCATAAAGATAAATTAATTAATCTAAACCTATCTAAAATTATTTTGGATGATGATTTAAAAAATAAATTAACTAAAAATGAATTAGAGATAAGTAAAATAAATGCAGAGTTAGAAAACATAAAAGATGATATTGATATATCATCAAATATTAACAATATAGAAAAAGAAATAAAAAATATTTTAAATATTAAATATAATTTAAATGTTTTTATTAACTTATTATTAGATAAAATTATTGTTACAAAGTTAGATAATAGATATAAAATGAATCTCAAAATTTATTTTAAAGATAGTAATATTAAAGAAGTTTTATTTGAAAATTAAATATTATGTCGAATTTATTTTTTTAGCCAGAAATCCCGCTCCCGAGAATCCCGGATTTGTTAAAATGGGCTTAACTTTAGGAAAAGAAAAATTATTCTCATATCTTGATTTGTTTGGATTTGGAGAAAAAACTGGAATTGATCTTAATGGAGAAGGTACTGGTATAATATTTAGTCTAGACAAAGTAAAAGATTTAGAACTTGCAACAACAGCATTCGGACAAGGAGTAAGTGTTACGCCAATTCAACAGACAACAGCAGTTAGCGCAGTTGTAAATGGAGGGAAACTATACACTCCATACATAGTAAAGAGTTTCTCAGAACCAGAAACTAATACAATTATAAAGGAAAATTCACCTAGACTGGTTAGAACTACAATTAGTGAAGATACATCTAAAACTATGAGATATGCACTTGAAAGTGTAGTTGCTCGTGGTGGAGGAAAGTATGCCTATATTGATGGATACAGAGTAGGTGGAAAAACTGGTACCGCACAAAAAGTACAAAACGGAAAATACTTAGTAAATAACTATATAATGAGTTTTATGGCCGTTGTACCAGCAAATGATCCTAAAGCAATATTATATGTAGCAATTGATAATCCAAAAAAAACAGCCCTTCTTTCTAGTTACACAACAGCACCTGTAGCAAGAAGAATATTACTAGATATAATAGATGCTCTTGATATAGAAAAACAAGATGGAGAAATAGAAAAAGTTCATGAATGGATGGATCCAACATATATAATAGTACCAGATGTAGTAGGTAAAACAGTAAAAGAAGCAACAAAAGAATTATATCCTTTGGAAGTTGAATATTCAGGTACTGGAGAAAAAGTAATTGAACAGTCCCCTAGCGCAGGAACTAAAGTTGAGACTACCTCAAAAGTTAGATTAATGCTTACATCATAGTGTAAAGTTTTGCAAAATTTAAGAAAAATAATTTCAATTTATTAATTTATATAGTATAATTTTCTTACAGATTTGGAGTGATTATTTTGGGTATACTGTTATTAACAAAATCCATATTTGCTATTATGATAGGTTTTTTAACTTCAGTAGTTTTAGGACTTATTATGATACCCCTATTAAAAAAGATGAATGTGGGACAAAGAATAAGCATATTTGTAGGGAATAGTCATAAGAAAAAAGAAGGAACACCAACAATGGGTGGACTTATCTTTATTATTGCGACATTTATAACTACATTTATATTACTTGTTACTAATAAAATAGAATTTACTAATAATTTAAGGATAATTTTACTAGTGTTTTTTGGATATGCATTTATAGGATTTTTAGATGATTATTTAAGTTTAAAACATCATGCTAATGAAGGACTTACTGCATTTCAAAAATTATTTTTACAACTTATAATCGCAGTTGGATTTTTCTATATGTATATAAGTAATGGTGGTCAAACCGCCTTGATAGTTTCTACACTTGGAATACATATAGAAATGGGTTGGCTTTATGGAATATTCTTATTATTTGTTTTAGTTGGATCTTCCAATGCAGTTAACTTAACTGATGGACTAGATGGATTAGCGGGTGGATTATCCGCAATAGCGTTTATTGCATTTAGTCTAATCTCACTTGTAGTTGGTTATGAAGAAATAGGAATATTTACATTTGTCCTAACAGGTGCAGTTATGGGATTCTTAATATATAATACATATCCTGCGAAAGTATTCATGGGTGATACAGGAAGTTTAGCACTAGGTGCAGTTATGGGCGCAGTTGCAATTATTACACATAGAGAAGTAACCCTACTAGTAGTAGCTAGTGTATTTGTTATAGAAACACTAAGTGTAATATTGCAAGTTATATGGGTTAGGCTTTTCCATAAAAAGTTATTCCTAATGACACCTCTTCATCATCACTTTGAAAAATTAGGTTGGAAAGAGAGTGACATAGTAAAACTTTTCTGGGTAGTTGGATTAATACTTACTATGGCAGGAATATTCTTCGGAGTTTGGTTATAAGATATATAAAGGTGGTTTAATGAATAAACGAATCCATATATATCTTTTTTTTGCGGTTTTATTACTAGTAATCTTTGGAATTATAATGATATATTCTTCTTCATATATTTGGGCAGAATATAAATTTAATGATGCTTATAAATATGTAAAACAACAAAGCCTATTCGCAATTATAGGGACTATACTAATGATTATAGTAAGTAAAATAGATTATAAGATATATTATAAAAAAGCTTGGCCAATATTTATATGTTCAATAATATTATTAATACTTGTTTTAATTCCAGGAATAGGTAGTGTAAGAAATGGTAGTAGAAGTTGGTTTGGTATTGGCTCATTTGGAATACAACCGAGTGAGGCAGCTAAACTTAGCTTAATAATATTAACAAGTAAATACTTAACAAATTCAAATAAATTTATAAAAGATATAAAAAAAGGAGTAATACCAATATTACTTGTATTATTTTTAGTTTTTGGACTTATTATGCTTCAACCTGATTTTGGAACTGGTATGATTATAGTTGTTAGTATAATTGCACTTTTATATATTGCAGGAGTTAATATAAAATTTTTCATAGGACTTGGATTAATAGGAATAGTAGGCATTATTCTTCTAATTATAGTAGCACCTTACAGAATGGATAGAATAACATCTTTTATAGATCCATGGAAAGATCCGTTAGGTACTGGATTTCAGATTATACAAAGCCTTTATGCAATTGGTCCGGGTGGATTATTAGGGCAAGGGTTTCTTAATTCAAGGCAAAAACATTTTTATTTGCCAGAACCACAAACCGATTTTATATTCTCAATTATAAGTGAAGAATTTGGAATAGCAGGTGTACTAATAGTATCATCACTATTTATTTTTATATTATATTGTGGAATGAAAACTGCATTAAATTCAAAAGATTCATTTGGAAAATATTTGGCATTCGGTATGACATTTCAAATGCTTATTCAAACTCTTATGAATCTCATGGTAGTAATAGGACTCATTCCAGTTACAGGAGTAACACTTCCATTTTTGAGTTATGGTGGTAGTAGCTTGTTGATAAGTATGGTATCAATAGGAATAATCCTAAATATATCTAAGCAAAATCCTATTCATTAGAAATAATTGTTTTTTGTTCATACGAAGGCTAAATAAATATTAACATCTGGTAAAAACTATAAAAGAAGTAAACAGAAATTATAACAACATTTAATTTTTAAAAACTTATAAATACTTTACTAAATATATTTTGAATGATATAGTTTAATTACTGAAGTAGTAAAATATAATTAAACATAGAGGTAAATATAAGATGAATAAAAAAGTAATAGTATTTGGTGGAGGGACAGGACTTAGTTGCCTATTAAAAGGGTTAAAACAGTTTCCTGTAGATATAACCGCAGTTGTATCTGTATGTGATGATGGTGGTTCAACTGGAATATTAAGAGATGAATTTGATATATTAGCAGTAGGGGACATTAGAAAAGTTTTAGTTGCACTGTCACAAACAGAATCATCAGTAGAAGAGTTATTAAATCATAGATTTAACACTAATGGTACGCTAAATAAACATACAGTAGGTAATATCTTACTAACAGCAGCAACTGAGATGACTGGTAGTATACAACAGGGAATAGAGTTACTTGGCAAAGTATTAAACCTTTGTGGAAATGTAATGCCAGTTACTGAATCTAATATAACATTATCAGCTGAAATGATGGATGGTAGTGTAGTAGATGGAGAACACTTTATAACCGCAAGTTCTAAAAAAATAAAAAGAGTTTTTTATAAAGAAACTCCTGAAATAAATGATAGCCTATTAAAAGAAATAAAATCCGCAGACTTAATTGTCTTTAGTATGGGTAGCTTATATACAAGTATTCTTCCATGTCTTTTATCAAAAGAGATAATAAATAAATTAGATAAATCATCAGCGCCTATAGTATATGCTTGTAACTTGTTTACTCAACCAGGAGAAACAGATAAATTTAAAGTAAGCGACCACTTAAAAATAATAAATAGCTATTTAGGAAAAAGAAAAATTGACGTAGTAATTGCAAATAATGGTAAAATTGATGAACGCCTCGCTTATAAATATTTATCTACAGAGCAAAAAGACCCAGTGTTAATAGATTATGATGAGACTAAGAAAAATGTAAAAAAGATAATAGAAGATAATTTAATTACTATAGAAAATGGTGTTTTTAGACATGATACATTGAAATTAGGATATTTGTTATTCTCAGAAGTATTAAGACTAAAGAAAAACAAGAGAAAAAAGAAATATTAAAAAGAGATCCGTAAATCTCTTTTTTTATAGAAAATCAATTTCCTCTATTGAATCTATTTCTTCAACTTCAGGGTTTATTGTTCTTAAATCATCAATACTAGAAATTGCATTTTTTAATGTATCAATTGAATTTTGAAGTTTTAGTGTTTCTTCTTGAGTAAGTTTTACATAAACTCTTTCAACTGCACCTTTATTATTTATTTTAGTAGGACCACCAACAAAAACATCATTATTTTTATCATATGAAGAAACAGTTAATATCAAGTTTTCATTTTCAAGTATAGCATTAGTTATTCTTACCATACTCATTCCAATACCATAACTTGTGTTTCCTTTTCTATTTATGATTTCATAGGCAGCATTTCTAACGTTATTACATATTTCTTCTAATTTATCGTTATCAAGAAAATCTCTTATGTTTTGTAACCCCACATTTGCATTACTCCAAGGAACAAATTCACTATCACCATGTTCCCCAATTACATAAGCATGTATATTTTTAGGACTAATATCAATGTTTTTAGCAACCTCATATCTAAGTCTTGCGGTATCAAGAGTAGTACCAGTTCCTAATACATGTGTAGTAGGAAGAGAAGAGTATTTCCAAGTAAGATAAGTCATAACATCAACTGGATTAGTAGCTATTAAATATATACCATTAAATCCACTTTTTCTTACTTCAGTTACAATACTTTTAAATATTTTACTATTCTTATTTATAAGATCCATTCTAGTCTCGCCAATCTCTTGATTAGCGCCAGCAGCAATTGCGACTATCTTAGCATCACTGCAATCACTATACTCACCAACCCTTATTTCCATACTTGAAGGTGCAAAGGCAAGAGTATGATTTAAATCCATTACTTCGCCCAATGCTTTTTCCTTATTTATATCTATTAATACTAATTCATTTACTTGAGTTCTTTGATTTAGTAACGCATATGCATAACTCATACCAACATTACCACATCCAACAATAACAACTTTATTATTCATGACTGCCTCCTAATTTATCTTAATAAATTATAACAAATAATTATAATTTGGTAAATAATGACTTTAAAAAAATAAAAATATATGGTATCTTTTAATAGGTGAATAGTGTGATGGAAGAAAATACAAGTAAAGTAAAAACATATCTTATAATTTTAATATTTCTAATGATAATATTTATTAGTGGATATATAGTATATAGTAAAATTAAAACTACAAATAATAAAGAAGAAAAAAAAGAAATTATAAAAGATACTGTACTTATAGATTCAAACTTAACAACTGAGTTATCTCTAAATAATAAAGATGTTAAAAAACTATATAATTATGTAAACAACAAGAATATAGATTATGCATCATATAAAAATAGAGGTAAAACTATAAAATGGGATTATTTATCACTTGTTACTATGTACAATATCCCACTAAATTATATTTTAAAAGATGAAAAAAATATAGAGTATGTTGATTCATATTCATTCCTAGATAAATATAGAGAAATATTTGGTAGTGACTTAACTATAAGTAAGGAAGAACAAAACACAACAACTTGTGGGGCAGTTAATTATAAAAATGATGTTTACTATCCAAACTGGTACTGTAAGGAAAAAAGTGATGATAGTATAATTGTGACATATTTAAAAAATGTAACAATAGATAAAGAGTATTTAAACATAAATAAATATTATGCATTTATAGTAAAAACAGATGAGGATACATTTGACCTATATTCAAGTGATGAAAAAGAAGAAAAGACTTTAATTGCGACAAATTTATCAATATATGAGATATCAAATTATATAAATGAGATGAATATAATGAGTTATAGATTCAAAAAAATTAATAACCAATATTACTTAAATAATATTAAGTAAATTCTTGACTAATAAAGAAGTTTGTATTAAAATCTAGTTAATTAATGCGATGATGACCTTGGAAAAGTCGGAGTAATATATTGAAAGTGATCTTCTAGATAAGTAAGGTGGAACCGCGGGAAATCGTCCTTACATTTTCTAGGAGATTTTATTTTAGGAGGATAGTTTATATGAAAAATGAAAAAATAACTTCAAGAGATGTAGACTTTGCTAAATGGTATACTGATGTTGTTAATGCAGCACATTTATCAAGTTATTCTAATGTAAAAGGATGCATTATTCTAGAACCAAATGGATATGCAATATGGGAAAGAATCCAACAAGAGATGAATAAAATGTTCAAAAAAACAGGACATAAAAATGTTGCTATGCCCATGTTAATTCCTGAAGGATTAATGAGAAAAGAAGGAGAACTTGTTAATGGGTTTGCTCCTGAAGTTGCATGGGTTACTGAAGGAGGTTCTAAAAAACTAGAAGAAAGACTTTGCATTAGACCAACTAGTGAAACATTATTTAGTGATTATTATGCAAGTGTTGTTAAGTCATATAGAGATTTACCTTTAAAATATAATCAATGGTGTAGCGTACTTCGTTGGGAAAAAGAAACAAGACCATTCTTAAGAAGTCGTGAATTTTGGTGGCAAGAAGGACATACTGTACACGCTACTAGAGAAGAAGCAGAAAAAGAAACAAGAGATATGTTAAATGTTTATAAAACATTCTTTGAAAAAATACTTGCTATTCCAGCTATAACAGGTAGAAAAACTGAAAAAGAAAAATTTGCAGGTGCTGACTACACTTTAACAATAGAAGCATTAATGCATAATGGTATAGCACTTCAATCTGGGACTAGTCATTACTTTGGTCAAAGATTTTCACGTGCGTATGACATAAAGTTTTTAAATAAATCAAACGAATTAGAGTATGCTTATCAAACATCATGGGGTACATCTAGTCGTATGATAGGAGCATTAATAATGGTCCATAGTGATGATAATGGATTAGTATTAGCACCTAGAATCGCACCAACACAGGTCGCAATTATTCCAATTGGAGATGCAGATGAAGTTAATTCATTAGCTAACTCTTATAAAGAAATGTTAGAAGAAAATGATATTACTTGTTATATAGATAACTCTGAAAAATCACCTGGTTTTAAATTCGCAGAAGCTGAAGTAAATGGTATTCCAATAAGAATAGAAATTGGTAAAAGAGATTTAGAAAATAATAATGTAACATTTGTAAGACGTGATACTAGAGAAAAAATAGTAGAATCTAAGGATATTGATGTTGTAAGCTATGTAGAAAAATTACTTGATACTATCCAAAATGATATGTATAAAAACGCAAAAGAGAGAATGGATAAATTAACATTTACTGCACATAATCTAACTGATATGGAAAACATTTTAAACACTCAACCAGGATTTATTCATGCAGATTGGTGTGGAGATGAAGAATGTGAACTTAAAATAAAAGAAATTAAAGGCTGTAAATCAAGATGTATTTTAGAAGAAGAAAAATTAATAGATGGCAAATGCGTTTGCTGTGGTAGAGAAGCCAAATACCATGTGGTATGGGGAATTCAATATTAAGGAGGACTTTATGAACGAATTCAAAATGGAAGATTTAGTTAATTATTGTAAACAATATGGATTCATATTTCAAGGAAGTGAAATATATGGAGGACTTGCTAATACTTGGGATTATGGTCCATTAGGCGCAAGACTTAAAAACAATATAAAAGATGCTTGGAGAAAGAAATTTATTCAAGAAAGAGATAACGCATATGAAGTTGACGCAGACATATTAATGCATCCAAGAGTATGGGAAGCATCAGGTCATGTTGATAGTTTCGCAGATCCACTAATAGATTGCCGTGAATGCAAAACTAGACATCGTGCTGATAACTTAATTAATGATTTCACTAACTCTTCAATTGGTGATGCAATGACTAATGAAGAAATGATTAACTATATAAATGAACACAAAGTACCTTGTCCAAAATGTGGTAAAACTAATTTTACTGATATAAGACAATTTAAGCTTATGTTTGAAACATATAGAGGAGTTATAAAAGATGCTAAAAGTGTTGTATATTTAAGACCTGAAAATGCACAAGGAGAATATGTAAACTTCTTAAATGTACAAAGAAGTATGAGAGCAAAATTACCATTTTCTATTGGACAAATAGGTAAAGCATTTAGAAATGAGATAACACCAGGAAACTTCACATTTAGAACAATTGAATTTGAACAAATGGAATATCAAACTTTCTGTAAGAAAGGTAGTGATATGGAATTATATGAATACTTTAAAAACTTTGGTAAGAATTTTTACATGACTCTAGGAATTCCAGAAGAAAAATTAAGATTCCACGATCATGAAAAACTTGCACATTATGCGAAGGCAGCATGTGATATTGAATATTTATTCCCATTTGGTTGGGGAGAAATAAATGGAACACACAATAGAACTAATTTTGACTTAACACGTCATCAAGAGTATAGTGGTGTATCACAAGAATATTTTGACCCTGAAACCAATGAAAAATATATCCCATATATTATTGAATCTACATATGGACTTGATAGAACCGTTCTAGCAATATTATTTAATTCATATAATAAAGAGACTCTTCCTAGTGGTGAAGAAAGAGAAGTTATGAAATTTCATCCCTATCTAGCACCATATAAAGTAACAATTCTACCACTAATAAAGAAATATCATAGCCAAAAAGCAAAAGAACTTTATAAAGAACTATCTAAAAATTTTATGTGTAGTTATGATGATTCTGGCAATATTGGTAAACGTTATAGAAGAAGCGATATAACTGGAACTCCATTTGCACTTACAATTGATGATGAAACCCTAAATAACGATACTGTAACAATAAGAGATAGAGATACTATGGAACAAGTTACTCTTAAGGTATCAGAAGTAGCAAATTATATCGAAGAAAGAATTAAACTAGATTAAGATACTCTAAGGGTATCTTTTTTTGGTTTACATAAGTTTTTCTTAAACTTTTAAAATTTATTGTAGTAATCAACAAAATATATTATACTTAATAAGTAGGGTGGTAAAAATGATAAATGAAAGTATTCCAACTCATGTTGCCATAATAATGGATGGTAATGGAAGATGGGCGACAAAACGTGGTAAAAAAAGAAGTGAAGGGCATTTAGCAGGAAGTAAGATACTAAAAAGACTTGCTATACATGCCGCAAAAAGAGGTATTAAAATATTAAGTGTGTTTGCTTTTTCTACAGAAAACTTTAAAAGAAGCGAAGAAGAAGTAACATATCTTATGGATTTATTAATCAAATACTTCAAAAAAGAAATTAAGACATTTCAAAAATATAACATTAGAGTTAAAATTTCAGGAAGAAAAGATAGATTAAGAGAAGATGTTTTAAAAGCTATTGATAATGTTGAAGATAAAACAAGTAAAAATACAGGTGGAATATTAAATATTTGTCTAAATTATGGAGGACAAGAAGAAATAATAGATGCATCTAAAAAAATAGCACTTGACTATGAAAAGGGTAAATTAGATTTAAACTCTATAAGCAAAGAATCATTTTATAAATATCTATATAATGATTTAGAGCCAATTGACCTTCTTATAAGAACAAGTGGAGAACTTAGAGTAAGTAATTTCATGTTATATCAAATGGCATATAGTGAATTCTATTTTACAGATACTTATTTTCCTGATTTTGATGAAAAAGAGTTAGACTTAGCAATAGATGAATATAACAAAAGAACTAGAAGATTTGGAGGAGTAGATTATGAAACAAAGAATAATTAGTGCGGTTGTATTACTTGCGATATTTATACCAATACTATTAATCGGAAAAACTCCATATGCAATTCTTATGGCAGTGCTTGCATGGATGGGGTTATACGAATTATTAAAAGCAAGAAAAAAGAAAAAAGAATTTCCAGCATTTATGGAAATAATAGCGTATGTGTTAGTCACACTGTTTGTTCTATTTAATGAGAACTCATCAACAACAGGAATATATATGGATTATAGAATAATTGCATCTCTTATATTTGCTTACATAATACCTATGGTATTAATAAATGATTCAAAAAAATATAATTTAAATGATGCATTATTTTTAATAGGTTCAACAATATTTATAGGGCTTAGCTTTAATTTGCTTATAACAATAAGAAACATAAGTCTAGATTACATAATATATATATTCTTAATTGCTACTATGACAGATACATTTGCGCTTCTAACTGGTCGTAAAATTGGAAAAAGGAAACTAGCACCAGATATATCTCCTAATAAAACTATAGAGGGATCGATCGGGGGAAGTTTAATCGGTACTATAGTTGCTAGTGCTTACTTTTATGAAGTAATTGATCCTACTGTAGGAATTGTTGGAATAGTTCTTGTAACATTAATTCTTACAATATTAGGTCAAATAGGGGATTTGGTATTTTCTTCAATAAAAAGATACTATAATACAAAAGACTTTTCTAATTTAATTCCAGGACACGGAGGAATATTAGATAGATTAGATAGCATAATATTTATAGTATTAGGATTTTTACTATTCTTAAGTATTTTATAGGAGGACATATGTTAACATTAATATATTTTATACTTATACTAGGACTTATAGTTTTAGTTCATGAATTTGGACATTTTATATTTGCTAAGATATTTGGTGTATACGTTTATGAATTTTCAATAGGAATGGGACCTAAAATCTTTGGAAAAAAAGATAAAAAAGGTGAAACAGAGTATTGTATTAGAGCTATTCCAATAGGTGGATTTGTACAACTTTCTGGAGAGGAAATAGATGATGATTCTAGCATACCTAAAGACAAAAAAATGTATTCAAAACCTGTTTGGCAAAGATTTTTAATAATGTTTTTTGGGGCAGGGAACAACTTCATTCTTGCGTTTATATTACTGTTTATATATGCATTAATTTGGAAAGCACCAATAATGACTCCAACTATATCAAGTACTGTAGATAACTATCCAGCAAGTACCGCAGGTATTACCGCAGGAGATGAAATACTTGAGATAAATGGACATAAGACTTATACATTAGATGATGTACAGCTTTACTTAACATTAGTTAAAGATGGTAAATCAGTAGACTTTAAAGTAAAAAAAGAAAATGGCGTTGTAGAAGAATATAAAGTAACACCAGAAAAAGAAGTGGTAGATGGTACAACTACATATAAATATGGTATTACATTCACATCAGGTACAGATAACAGCTTTCTAGCAACACTAAAATATCCATTTGTAAAAATAGGTGCATTATTTAGACAAATGGCTGTAATAGTTAAATCATTATTTACTGGTGGATTAAGTGTAAGCAATTTAAGTGGACCAGTTGGTATTTATTCAATAGTTGGTGAAACTGCAAAGAGTGGTATCGCAAACGTAATACAATTGATTGTGTTATTATGTGTGAATGTTGGATTTATTAATTTACTTCCATTCCCAGCTTTTGATGGAGGAAGAATATTATTTTTAATAATAGAGAAAATAAAAGGTTCACCTGTATCACCAAAAACAGAAAACATAATACACAGTATTGGATTTATATTAATAATGTTACTTTTATTGTATGTAACATTTAATGATATTATAAGATTGTTTTAATAGGTAGATTATGAAGAATAAAAAAGGATTTACATTAGTTGAATTGTTGGCAGTAATTGTTATATTAGGAGTATTATTAATGATTGCTGTCCCAGCAGTTCAAAATGTAATAAAAAAGACAAAAAATAATGCAACTCAAAAACAAGCAGAATTATTTATAGATGCCGCAAAGAAAATGGCTATAATAGATGAGGCTACTAGTGATATGTTGATATATAAACTAAGCGATTTAGATAGTGATGTTGACAAGAATAGATTTACCGGAATGGTAGTTGCATTAAAAGAAAATGGAAGTTATAAGTATTATATATATTTAAATGACTCAGTTAATAAAAAAACAATAGGTAATAATGATAATAATAATGACATATTTGAATTTGCAAGTGAAGATAAGATAAATGAGAAAGTAACCGATGGTGTAAAAAAATTTAAAGAAGGCTCAACTCAAATTATTAAGGTAAATAATAATACATATAGTTATAGCAATAACAGTAACACTCTAAATACTTATTACTCTGTAAAGGAAAATGTAACTGTAACTGTAGATAATAATACTTATACCGGTATAGTAATAAAAAGTAGAGACACTATAAGAGTTCTTTTAACACAGCAAAAAACAATTATGAGTTATACATCAATTAAAAAAAATAAATCAATTGTAGGAGCAACAATTCCAACATTAGAAGACATAAAAATACTAAGTGGTAATAACACTATTTCAAATAATTTTTGCAATGGTAAATATACTGCACAAGCTGATTGCTCATCTGGATTTAAAAGTGGTTATAATGCTGGTGTTGCAATCTGGTTATCTTGTGGTAATAGTGATTCTTGTCCATGTAAGGAAAATGGTGATATAACATCAGGGACAACTTATTGCCCTAGACTAGCAGTTAATGGATCAATTCATACAAGAGGACTAGCTTCGTCAGGAATTTATTTTATGCCAGTAATAGAAGTAAAACCTTCACAAGTAAAATCGTCATCATAAGGATCAAAGAAATTTGATTCTTTTTTTATACACTTTTTTAGGAAAAAATAAATATATGTGTAATATTTATAATGAATGGAGGGAAGAGGGTATTAAATGCTTTAACAAAAACAAGAAAAAATCAAAAGAAAATATAATGTAAACCCAAATATAATTTTAAAATATACTAATCCTAGAAGAAGACAAATAGAATTATTAAGAAGTACCATATACTAAAAGGATAGAACTCTATCTTTTTTTTAATGATTGTGATATTATTTATCTGGTGATAATATGGACGGAATATTGGTAGTTAATAAAGAAAAAGGGTATACTTCTCGTGATGTAGTAAATATAGTAAGTAAAATCTTTAATACAACTAAGATAGGTCATACAGGTACACTTGATCCAATAGCGACTGGAGTATTGGTATTAGCACTTGGAAAAGCACTTAAAGTGGTTGATAATTTATCATGTGAGACAAAAGAGTACATTGCAACTGTAAAGCTTGGAATATCTACAGATACCCTTGATATAACGGGTAATATTTTAGAAGAAAATCATTCATATAACATAAAAAAAGAGAAACTAGAACAAGTATTAAATAGTTTTTTAGGAAAAAGTATACAAGAAGTGCCACTATACTCAGCAGTAAAAGTAAATGGTAAAAGATTGTATGAATATGCAAGATGTAATCAACCCGTTGAATTACCAAAAAGAGAAATAGAAATATATGATATAAAACTTATTGAATTAGATGAAGATAGTTTTAAATTTAGGGTATCCGTAAGTAAAGGAACTTATATAAGAAGTCTAATAAGAGATATAGGACTAAAACTAGAAATACCGGTAACTATGGAAGACTTGCAAAGAACAAGACAAGGAAATATTAGTATAGATAGTGCATATACAATTAAAGATATTGAATCTGGTAATTATAAGATTATTCCAATAGTAGATGTAGTAAATGGATTTGAGATAGTTGAAGTAGATGACTTTATAAAAGAAAAAATTAAGAACGGAAGAATATTAGAAAATAGATATAAAAGTGACAAAATTATGTTTGTTGACAGTAAAAAATGTGCACTTGCACTATATAAAGTGTATGAAAAAGACAAAAATCGTGTAAAACCGATAAAAGTGCTGTAAATTTTTAAGAAATTTGTTATAATTATAATGGTGATATAATGAAAATAATTTGCATAGGACAGGCTACGTATGATATTACTTTACCGGTTCCTAAGCCTTTGTCTAAAGATAGTAAAATAAAAATCGATAAGCAGTACAAAACATATGGTGGCAGTGCATATAATGCAGCATCATTATTATCAAAATGGGGAAAGGAAGTATATTTTGCTGGAGCAGTAGGAAAAGATTTCTATGGAAGCGAAATAGTTAAGAATTCAAAAAGCAAAAACATAAACAATAAATACCTAAAAGTTTTAAGTGATCCAACATTCAATACTCCAGTAAGTTACATTATTAGTAATGCAAGTGAGGGAGATAGAAGCGTTGTAACAGTTAGAAGCAAAATAACAAATAACCTAGACTTGGATATAGAAGAGAGTTTTGACATAATCTATATGGATGGATACGAAAAAGAACTAGCAAAAAAGGTTATTGAAAAGAACAAAAATGCGATAAAAATACTTGATGCAGGGAATGTAACAAAAGATGTAATAGAACTTGCAAAGTTATCTGATTATGTTATTTGTTCTAAGGAGTTTGTGAGTGAATATACTAATGTAGAAATAAATCCATCAAATATGAATACAATACTAAATTCATATGAAATACTAAAAGAAAAGCTTGATAAGGATACAATCATTACATTAGGAGAAGCAGGTAGTTTTACTTATTTCAATGGTTATAAGTTAATACCATCAATATCTGTTAATGTAGTTGATACAACAGGAGCAGGTGATATATATCATGCAGCATTTACATACTTTATATCTAGTGGTTACAATGTTACTGATTCGATGAGACGTTCTAATGTAACCGCAGCATTATCTTGTGAAACTATGGATAAAACATCAATCAATTTAAAAAAGGCAATGGATACATTTAAAAGTGTTTTATAGCAATATTCCAAGTATAGATTTACATGGTGAGACAAGAGATAGTGCAAGAGTATTGGTGATGGAATTTATTAATGATAATATCAAGCTTAAAAATGAAAAAGTTTTGATAATTCATGGCATAGGTAGTGGAGCATTAAAAAATGAGGTTCATAAGAATTTAAAAATAAATAAAAAGGTTAAATCATATAAGTTAGATAACTTCAATAGTGGATGCACAGTAGTGGAACTCAATATTGACAAATTCTAAAAAATATGGTATTATAATGAACCAAACGAGAGGGGGATATTCGTATGTACGAGGAAGAAGAAAAAAGAGGATTTCCATTAAGAGATCTTATAGTAAAATTAATAGTTGCGGTAGTATTTGTACTATTATTAGTATGGCTATTGCCAAAAGTTGATTTAACAGGATTAAATAATAGAATATTTAAAGATAATGTTAATGATATGAAAGAAGCGGCAATAACATACTTTACAACTGATAGATTACCTCAAAAAGAGGGAGATTCAGTTACACTAACATTACAAGAAATGTTAGATATGAAATTAGTGTTACCTTTTACTGATAAATATGGTAAAACATGTGATACTAGAAATTCGTATGTTACATTAACTAAAAAATCAGAAGAATATGAAATGAAAGTCAATCTAAAATGTAGCAAAGAAGAAGATTACATAATAGTTCATTTGGGATGCTATTCATATTGTAAAACAGCAATTTGTGAAAAAGAAGAAGTAACAAAACCAGTAAACAATAACAACAAGGGAAATAATGGTGGAGGTAAGGGCAACAATCCAAAACCTAGTGGTAAGCCATCTTGTGTATTAACAATATCAAGGGGTAAAAAAGGTGAAAATGGCTGGTATGTTGGTAATGTAACAGTTTCATTTAAATCTAAAAAGACAACAAATAGTGGAGCAAAAATAACTTCATATGGAATTGGATTAAGTGAAATATATAACAAAGAAAACTCTTACGTAGTTACAGATGATGGTACAACTAAAGTATTTGGTTATGTTAAAGACTCTAAAGGTGAAACTGCAGTATGTAGTGTTGTAGTTAAAAAAGATACAGCAAAACCAAGTTGTAGCATGGGTGTATTATCAGGTACAAAAAATGAAAATGGAGATTATATAAGTAATGTAAATGTTGGATTTACTAGTAGAACTGATTCAACTAGTGGAATCTCATCTTATGGAGTTACAACTTCATCTAAAGCTACATACAATTCTAAAACTAATTATATAGTTAAAAAAATTGGTACAACTAAAGTATATGGTTATGTTAAAGATAAGGCTGGAAATAAAGCAGTTTGTGATGTAACAGTTAAGAAAGTTAAAGTAAAAGAAATTGACTACTCAGAGCCATCTTGTTCACTAGAAGTAGAAAAAGGTACTATGGGTGATAACAACTGGTATAGAAGTGATGTTGTAATTGGATTTAAATCTAAAAAGACAACAAATGGTGCTCATATTACAGACTTCGGTTTAGGAACTTCTACAACATACAATGGTAAGAATACTTATACTATCGATGAAGATGGTAATAAAGTAATCTATGGTTATGTTAAAGACTCTAAAGGTAATACTGCAGTATGTAGTATTAAAGTAAAAAGAGACGCTACTAAACCAGATTGTAGTTTAGCTGTACAAAGTGGTTCTTATGAAGATGGCCATTATACAAGTAATGTTGTAATTGGATTTAAGAAAAAATATGACAAAACAAGTGGAATTGGTTCATACGGAATAGGAAAAAGCACAACATATAAAAACAACAATTCATATAAAGTAACACAAGATGGAACTCATACAATATATGGATATGTAAAAGATAAAGCTGGAAATACTAATGTATGTAGTATCAAAGTAATTAAAAAAGATAAAGTATACGAATACGAATATAAGAAAACTTGGAAAAATGAATATAGCGAGTGGAGTGATTGGACTACATCTACTTATGATCCAAAGAATCCTCCAAAATTTGGAAAAACAGATACTAAAATTACAGAAGATTTAGGTAAAAAAGAAGTATTTGATAAATATGTTTATACAGTAGGTAAACCAATATATGGTAAAGTTATAGAAAAAACTGGTAGTATAACTGAAAAAGTATGTAAAGGTTATGACTATTACAGAACAACAACAACTTCAACTAAGGTTTATGCAGTAAAAACAGGAAGCAATGATGGATGGAAATATTATGGTATGACTAAACCATTAAAAGAAAAACCAGCAGATACATTAACAACTAAATATGTATATGCCGGAACTGATTGGTCATATTGTGATGAGACTTGTACATCAAGCCCATACAAAATATTTAAAATATATACAAGAGAAGTAGGAACATTAACTGCAAGTGATACAATTAAAATATCTTCAAGTGTAACAGTTAAATGTAGGGCATACGAAACAAAAACAACATACTTATTTAGTCAAACAACTTCAATTGTAGGATATGAGCAAAATAGAAAAGCACAATATAAAACAATTTATCAATATAGATACAAAACAAGAAAACTTATTAAAGAAGCTGGTTATGATATAAAATGGAGTGAAAGTCAAAACGATAAGACTTTAATAAATAAAGGATATAAATTAACTGGTAAGAAAAGAGTTAAAGGGTAGGTGTTAATAATGAGAATTGATTGGAAAAATGTAATTAGTGTAGATATGGAATATCCTGACAAAACAAGAGCAAAAGATATCTTATATGTAGAATATAAAGATGGTAGATTAGAAAAAGTTGTATATCCAAGAGGAATACCATCTGACGAGCTAGTAGAAATACTAAACCTTGCTGATGAGAAAAAAATAGACTTAAAAGTGATTGAAGAAAATTCAGAAGAAAAAAAATTTAATGAAGACATTCTAGCAGCACAAAAATTTAATGATGAAACAGAAGCTCTTGTTATTGATGGAAATGGTGATGAAAAAGTCGCATATGTAAAAAAATATGATGGAACAGTAGAAAAAGTCCCATATTCAGAAGATATGGATAAATTTATTTATGAAAATCTAGAGGCAAAGAAACAGGGAAGAGTTTCGAAATTTTTTGAAATCTCTAATGATCCAAAAGTTGCTAAAGAGCAAGTAAAAGCATTAGAAGAAGTAATAGAAAAAAGAAATAATCAAACTTCAGTTGATAATTCTACATACTCTGATGAATTAGTTGAAGCTGAAACTGAAGAAGAAAATAAAGAAGCAGAGGTTGAGAATACACCTGTAGCAGATTCTATCTTAGATTCAGATAATGAAAAGAATATAAATCATGAAGATGAAGATATAGATATATATAGTGGTAGAGATGACTCATCAGAAGATTATTCAGACCCATTTAATTATTTTGATTCGGATTCAGATGAAGAAAAGAATATAAATACTGATGTTGAAGATCAAAACTTTGATACTGAAGCAAACGAGTTAAATGATGACGAAGTAGAAAATGAAGATGAACTTGATACTAGAGCAGATAAATTAGAAAAAAATTACAATAAAAAGAAAGCTGCTAAAATAGCTATAGGAGTAGCTGCTGGTGTATTAGGAGCTACTGGTATTGCCGCAGCAGTAACTTCATGTAACAAAAATACAAATAAGAATAAAAATGAAGAATCAACAAATAAATCTTTTGAATCATTAATGAATTCAATGAAAAAAGATGATGAAAGAAGAGTATTTGCTGAAAATGTATTCTCAGTTACAGAAGCACTTAATTCAAAAGCATTAGATAAAGATGTATTTGCTCTTGAAGAAGATGGCGAAGCTACATTACATTTTACTTATGATGAGGTAGCTGCAGCTAAGTTAGTATTAAATAATTATACAAGTGAAGAAATGTATAAAATATTTGGAACTGATGAAATTGATACTAATGATATAATGGTTAAATACCAAAGCTTTACTACAAAAATGTCATTATATGCAATGAATGGTAAAGCACCAAGTGGAGTAGCAAGTCTAATATCAAATGAAGCAAACAGGACTTGGTTTGAAAAGATTGAAAACTCTATAGTTGAATTTAATAAAGCACCTAATAGTACTAATGCTGATAAAGTTATTAGAACATTTGCATACTTCTATAATCATGGTATAAATGGTTCAGATGGTATAGAAAACGATGAAGCTACACTTTCTTGTGTTAAGAATTTAGCATTTAATATGATTCGCGGATATCGTGATGCTAATGGTGAAAAAGATTATCAACAATATCTTGTTGTATCAACTGAACCAGGAAGCTTTGATGATCAATATAGAACTAATAAAGAATCTCAAGTACAAAAAGGTGAAAGATTATCTGACCATATTAAAATAGCTGAAAGTGGTCCATGTACTATTCAAAATGTAAGAAGCCATATAGAAAGTTTAGTTGAAAGATTAGCAACAGGAAGAATTGAAAATAAAGACAAAAAAGAAAAATCATCTAGACCTAGTTATACAGAAATTCGTAAAGCTGCTGCTAGTACAATTGATTCTAATATGGAAATAGAAGATGATGTATTATACATGAACAGAATTAGAGGTCTAACTAAAATTGACTCTAAGGATGAAAGTGAATATACTGTTACTAAAGAAGTTTGGGATAAAATGACTACTGAAGAAAGATTAGATTTTGCTAAGAAAAATGGTAAAGTAATTAGCAATACTAAGAAAACGACTACAGAAAAAGTAGATGAAAGCAAATTAACTGATAAAGAAAAAGAAGAAGCAGATAAACAAAAAACATACGAAGTAAATGGACATAAATTTAACAGTCTAGAATGCAAAGAAGCTTATAAAGAAGGCTATTTAGCAGCACATAATTATGCAAATGAAGTAGGAGCATATAAACATAGTGCAATCTACAATTCAATGGATATTGATAATTCATATGTTGTTATTGAAGAAGATGCAGGAACATTAAATGATGTTGCTAAAAATAGATATGCATATGAAGGTAGAGAAACATTACTATCTGATAGTCAAATTCAAAGAAGATTAGAAAAAGATGTTAATAACTATAAAAATAGTGGTTCTAACGTAAATGACAATATGGTTAATGCATATAAGTTAGGATGGACAGAATCAATGAATACTGCATTAGAAGCCGATAAACAAAATGGTAAAGCAGAAAGAGAAGAAGCTGAACGTTTATATAAAGAAGCTCAAGAAGAAGCAAAAAGAGAAAATGAAAAAACTCCAACTAAAGATGAAAATGAAAAACCAGGTAATGATGTAGATGAACCAAATATTCCTACATTTGATGAAAATGATGATCCTTACTTGGATGGACCAGATCCAGATATAGTTGATCCTGATACAGTAGGAAAAGAATACTCTGCAATTCCTGAGGCAGAAGTAAAAAACTACCAATCATCTATTAACAGTACTAATGATACTATTGATAAAACAACAGAAATATCTGAAGAGGATACATCTTCTAATGATGAATACGAAGCAGATGAAATGCCAGATTTAGATATAGAAGTGTCTGAAGCAGATTTAGATAGTTATTTTGATAGCTATATTAATAATAATGAAGAAGTAAAAACTTTATCATTAAAACGTTAAACTATATAAGATTATAGGATATTAAAAACTATAATCTTTTTTCTTGCAACAAATTATGATAAAATAATAAAAGGTGATAGAAATGCAACAAAAAAATATAAGAAACTTTTGTATTATAGCGCACATTGATCATGGCAAAAGTACACTAGCTGATAGAATTCTTGAAATAACTAATGCTGTAAGTAAAAGAGAGGCAAAAGCACAATTACTTGATAATATGGATATAGAAAGAGAACGTGGTATAACTATAAAACTAAACACGGCTTCCTTAAAATATCACTATAACAATGAAGAATATTTATTAAATTTAATAGATACCCCAGGACATGTAGACTTTTCCTATGAAGTATCTAGAAGTCTAGCTGCATGTGAAGGAGCAATATTAGTAGTAGATGCTGCACAAGGAATAGAGGCACAAACACTTGCTAATTTATATCTTGCACTAGAATCTAATCTTACGATAATTCCAGTAATAAACAAAATAGATTTACCAAACGCAGATGTAGAAAAAGTAAGTAAAGAATTAATTGATTTAATTGGATTCTCAAAAGATGAAATAATATTGACCAGTGCTAAAACAGGAGAAGGAGTTAAAAAGTTAGTAGATGCAATTGTAGAACGAGTACCATCCCCTGAGGGTAAAAGTGCCTCTAAATTAAAAGCATTAATATTTGACAGTGTATTTGATTCATATAAGGGAGTAATCGCATCAGTAAGAGTTGTAGATGGCTCATTAAAAGTTGGAGATAAGATAAGATTTATGCAAAGTGGTGCAGTATATGATGTCACAGAACTTACTATAAATACACCAAAAGAAGAAAAAATAGATGAACTTTCTAGTGGTGAAGTAGGGTTTGTTGTAGGAAGTATAAAAAATATAATGGATGTTGCAGTAGGTGATACTATAACATTAGATGAAAACCCAGCTTCCGAACCATTACCTGGATATAAACCTATGAAATCAATGGTATTCTGCGGATTATATCCTATCGAATCAACAAAATTTGAAGATTTAAGAGATGCATTAAATAAATTAAAACTAAATGATGCCTCTTTGGTATTTGAACCAGAAACATCAACTGCATTAGGTTTTGGGTTTAGATGTGGATTCCTAGGACTATTACATTTAGATATTATAAAGGAAAGAATCACTAGAGAATTTAACATAGAATTAATAACAACTGCACCTTCAGTTGTATATGAAGTAATACTTACTAATAAACAAACTATAATGGTTGACTCTCCTAATAAGTTGCCAGAAATACAAACAATTTCAGAAATAAAAGAACCTTATATTAAAACAAGCATATTTACTCCAAGTGAGTTTATAGGACCTATAATGGAATTATGTCAAAACAAAAGAGGAAATTATGTAAGCATGGAATATATAAATGCAACTAGAGTTAATATTCACTATGAATTACCATTATCTGAAATAGTATATGATTTCTTTGATAAATTAAAATCATATACAAAAGGATATGCATCATTTGATTATGAATTTATTGGCAATAGAACCAGTAATCTAGTTAAAATGGATATTTTATTAAACGGAGAAGTAATAGATGCATTAAGTGTAATTGTACACAAAGATTTTGCTTACAATAGAGGTAAAAGTGTAGTAGAACAATTAAGGAAAACAATCCCAAGGCAAATGTTTGAAATTCCAATACAAGCTGCACTTGGAAATCATATAATTGCAAGAGCAACAGTTAAAGCTTTAAGAAAAGATGTTTTAGCAAAATGTTATGGTGGAGATATAACTAGAAAAAGAAAACTACTTGAAAAACAAAAAGAAGGTAAAAAAAGGATGAAACAAGTTGGAAGTGTAGAACTTCCACAAGAAGCATTTATGAGCGTATTAAGTATGGATGGTGAAGAATAATGATTATTACAAAAGAAATAGTAAGATATGCTGCAGAAAGATATATAAATACAGATGAATCAATTGGTGAAATTGCTAAACAAATTGGTATTTCAAAAACAGCCCTTGTAAAACATTTTGAAGGGCTATATGACACAACTAGATTAGATCCAAAAAGACAGGCCATTCTAGATAAAGTTAAAGTTGAAAAATGGACAAAAGGTAAATCAACGAGTGGAAACCTAGGACATAAAAAATTAAGTGAAGAGGAAACTATTGAACTAGCAAAAAATATGGTTGAGCAAAAAACAACATTAAGAGGCTTAGAGAGTGATGTTAGTACTTCAACATTATATAATTTGTTTACAAAGAAAACTCTAGGAGAAGATTTATATAATGAAGTCTCTAACCAATATGATGAAAATAAAAAACGTAAATAACTACAAAAAATAATAGAAGGGAAACAAGCAATATGAATAATGAACAATTATTAGAAGAGGCAAACTATTATTTAGATAATGAAGTTACTATGGCAGATGCTGCAAACCACTTTAAAATATGTAAAAAAAGTTTTCAACTTCATATGAAAAAATTAGAACAGATTTATCCAGATACATTCAAACTTGTTGAAATGAAAAAACAAAATAATCTTATTTTAGGTGCTATAAAAGGTGGTAAGAATGGTGTACCAACAGGAAGAGAAAATTTTCCAAAAAAACATTCCATAACAAAAGAAGAAGCAATCATCCTTGCAGAGAAGATAATTAATTTTAACTGGTCTCTTAGAGAAACAGAACGTTTTATGAATATACCAAAATCAACAATAAGCGACAATTTAAGTGAAGAAATACTTGGTGAAGAATTATATAGCGAATTATCTAATGTACTTAATAAACACAAACCAGGGAATCACAAATTATAATGAAAAGCTTATATATACATATTCCATTCTGTAAGAGTATTTGTAGTTACTGTGATTTTGCAAAAATGTTTTATAATGAGTTTCTAGCTTTATCATATTTAGATGAACTATCAAATGAAGTAAATAACAATTATAAACAAGATATGCTAGAAACGATATATATAGGTGGAGGAACTCCGTCTATACTTAGTAAAAAAGAGTTAAATAAATTGTTTTCCATAACAAATAAATTAAATATAGAACCAAACTATGAATTTACGATAGAAGCTAATATAGCCGATATAAATGAAGATTTTTTAAAGCTTTGTAAATCCAATAAAGTAAATAGACTAAGTATAGGAATAGAAACTATAAATGATAAATTTTATAAGTTTTTAAATAGAGAAAACAATATAGAAGACATAAAAAATAAAATTCTTCTTGCGAAAAAATATTTTTCAAATATAAACATAGATTTAATGTATGCATTTCCAAATGAAACAATGGAAGATTTAAAATGTGACTTAGACTTTTTTAAAAGTTTAGATGTAGAACACATATCTATTTACTCATTAATAATAGAAGAAAATACTAAATTATATATAGATGGTATAAAACCAATTTCTGAAGAACTAGATAGAGAAATGTATTATTATATAATTGATTACTTAGAAAACATTGGATATAAACATTATGAAATAAGTAATTTTTCTAAAGAAGGATTAGAGTCAAGACATAACTTAAACTATTGGAATAACCTAAATTATTATGGATTTGGACTAGGTGCATCAGGTTATATAGAAAACACTAGATATACAAATACAAGAGGAATTAATTCGTATTTAAAAGGTAATTACAAAATATACGAAGAAAAACTTGATAAAAATAAAATGATGGAAGAAGAACTAATATGTGGACTTCGTAAAATGAAAGGAATAAGCAAAAAAACCTTTAAAGAAAAATTTAGTATTGACATAAGAGATGTATTTAATATAGATGATTTAATAAATAAAGGATTACTAATAGAAGAAGATAATTATATTTATATTCCAAAAGATAAACTATATGTTTCAAACAATATTTTACTAAATTTTATATTGGATTAGTTGTAAACGTTTGTTTGATGTGATATAATTATTTGTAGTGTAGGAGGTAACATGAATAAAGTAGAAAAATTTGAAGACGTTTTAAAATATATAAAAGATCAAACTCTAAAAGCTGATGCTTGTTATTTAATAGATGGCTTACCTGATTATTTCTTTGAGGTACCAGCATCATCAACCGGTAAATATCATCCATCATATGCACTAGGTGAAGGAGGTCTATTAAGACATACAAAAGCCGCTGTAAGAATAGCGTATGAACTTTTATCAGATCCATTAATTGGTGATAAATATACAGAAAGAGAACGACAGTTAATGCTTATAGCACTTATGTTACATGATGGATTAAAAAGTGGTATGGAACATAGTAAATACACTAAAGTAGAACATCCATTACTTGCCGCAAAATATGTAAAAGATAACACTAAAAATCTAGGAATGAGTGATGAAGATATAGAGTTTATCTGTAATGTTATCTCATCACATATGGGTGCTTGGAATAAAGATTTTGATGGAAATGAAGTCTTACCAATTCCAAAAAATAAATATCAAAACTTTGTACACATGTGTGATTATCTAGCTAGTAGAAAAGTAATTAAATTAGATTTTGATGAGAATAACAACATAGTAGAGTAGTTTATATTTTGGAGGTAATTAAATGACAAAATGGGATAGTGAGTATATTAAATTATGTAAAAAAATATTATCTGAAGGAGTAGAGGTAGAAAATAGAACAGGTACCAATTCAATTAAGATTCCATCTTATCACTTACACTTTGATTTAAGAGAAGAATTTCCAGTACTTGCGACAAAGCAATTATATTTTAGACAAGCAATAACTGAAATGCTTTGGATTTATCAAGCACAATCAAATGATGTAAGATGGTTACAAGAACGAAATGTTCATATTTGGGATGAATGGGAAATTAGTGAAGATGGTAAGTGGAGAGCAACCCAACTTATAGATGGAGAAAAAAAGCAAATAGAAAAAGATTTTGGAGTTGAATATGCACACACAATAGGAACCGCATATGGTTATATTGTTAATAAATTTTCTCTTATTGATACACTATTAGATAAAATAAAAAACCACCCAGAAGATAGAAGAATGGTTATGAGTCTTTGGCAAGATGATTATCTAAAAACCGCAGTACTTCCATCTTGCGTTTGGAGTAGTGAGTGGGATGTCACAGATGGATATTTAAACATGTGGGTTCATCAAAGAAGTTGTGATGTACCATTAGGACTTCCATTTAATGTAACACAATATGCAACACTACTTAGTTTAATTGCTCATGTTACTGGATTAAAACCAGGAACAATAGATTGGAGTATAAAAGATGCACATATATATGTAAATCAAGTAGATGGAATAAAAGAACAAATTAAAAGATTTGATGAAAATGATGATATAAAAGCACCAACTCTATGGTTAAACCCAGAAATAGATGACTTCTATAAATTTGACAACTCAAAAGAATTAAAAGATATAAAAGTTAAAAAATATGAACATATGGGACCTATTAAATTCCCAATTGCACAGTAGGTGAGGCAGATGAAAAATTTAAGTTTAATAGTCGCAGTTGGAAAAAATATGGAAATAGGAAAAGATAATAAACTTTTATGGCATATCCCAGAAGATTTAAAGTTTTTTAAAGAAAAAACAAGTGGTAAAACAATCATTATGGGAAGTAATACATTTTATTCACTACCAAAATTACTTCCTAATAGGCATCATATAGTATTAACACTTGATGATTATAAATTTCCTGATGAAGTAGAAGTATATTATGATTTTAATACGCTTTTAAAAGCCTTAGAGACAAGAAATGAAGAAATGTTCATAATAGGTGGTGCAGCAATATATAGTTTGTTCATTGATTATGTAGATTCCATGTATATAACAGAAATAGATAAGGAATATGATGCAGATAAATACTTTCCAAACTTTGATAAGAACAAATGGAATAGAAAAGTACTAAGTAATAATGAATGTGATGGAGTAGAATACAAACACGTTTTGTATACTAGAAAGGGGTAGTATTAATGAAAGGTAAATTGATTGTAATAGAGGGAACTGATTGTAGTGGAAAGCAAACGCAAACAGAACTTCTTCAAAAAAGACTTAATGATTTAAATCTAAATTGTATAAGAATAGATTTTCCAAGATATGATACACCAACAGGTAAAATAGTTGGTGGGCCTTATTTAGGAAAGCCTGAAGTTTGTCCTTCTTATTTCACAGAGGGTGCAGTTAACGTTGACCCTAAAGTAGCGTCATTATATTATGCTGCGGATAGAAAATACAATATAGGGAAAGTAATTGAATATTTAGACAAAGGATACTTTGTAATATTAGATAGATATACTACTTCAAATCTAGCACATCAAGGAAGTAAAATTCTAGATAAAGAAGAAAGATTTAATATGTATCAATGGATAGATAAATTAGAGTTTTGGTTATTAGAACTTCCAAAACCAGATGTAACAATATTCTTACATATGCCATATGAATACGCAAAAGAGTTAAAGAAAAATAGAACAAGCTTAGATGAACATGAAAAAAGTGAAGCGCACTTAAGACATGCAGAAGCTTGTTATCTAGAATTAAAAGAATTATATAATTGGAAATACATTAATTGTATAAGAGATAATAAAATAAGAACAATAGAAGATATAAATAATGAAGTATTAAAATTAGTACTAGAAGAAAAAAGAGAGTTTAATTAAAAACTCTCTTTAATTTACGTTATTAGTTTGATTAAAGTATGCATGCATTGGATCTTGAGGTATAGGAGAAACAGGAGGGACAGGAGGGACAGCTGGATTAACCGGCTCATCTATAATATCTATAATTTGATCATCTGAAGCATCTGGAATATTTTGACTTGGAACAAACGTATATGGGTTAGCAGGTGCTTGATTAATAGTTCCAACATTATTTACTTGATTAGAATTAATTTCAAGAGTAGGTGCTTCAATTGGAACAACTCTATCTACAGAAGGAGTTGTTATATCAACATTAGCTTGATTAACAGGTTCATCAATTATTAATTCTGCATCATCTACTTTAGGCTCTTGTTGTATTGGTGGAGCCACATTAACAGGATTATTTACAACAGGAGGAGGTGTATTAACTATTTCATTTTCAACCTCACCAAATTCCTCTGCTGCTTTTTTCTTTAAAGATTTTAATTCCAAATCAACTTCAATAAGCTTAAATATTTCAGAGAATGTTGTAATACCATCAATTATTTTTTCAAGTCCATCTCCAAGTAGAGTAGTAACATCTCTAGTATAAACAAGTTTGTTTAATTCATCCTTAGTAGTATTAGGATTAGATATACTGCTTCTTAATTGATCATTTATATATAAAACTTCTTGTAAAGCAATACGTCCATGATATCCTTCTGTACAATCATCACATTTACCAGCATCATATACTTGTTCAACATTTTTATTTAAAACTAATCTAAATATTTCTTTTTCATAATCGGTAGTTGGTCTTAAAACTCTACACTTAGGACAAAGTCTTCTAGCTAGTTTTTGTGAAATAATTCCAGTAAGCGCACTAGACAATAAGTATCTTTCAACATCCATATCAAGAAGTCTTTCAATTGTACTTAACGAGTTATTAGTATGTAGTGTTGATAAAACCAAGTGTCCAGTAATAGATGCTCTTACCGCAATCTGTGCAGTCTCAGAGTCACGAATTTCTCCTATTAGAATTATATTAGGATCTTGACGTAATATAGAACGTAGTACATTAGCGAATGTAAGACCTATTTCACTGTTAACTTGTACTTGGTTAACGCCCTCTATATTCATTTCTATTGGGTCTTCAACAGTTATAATATTAACGTTTTCTTTATTTAACTCTTGTAATATAGAATACGTAGTAGTAGATTTACCAGAACCAGTCGCACCAGTTACTAATATAATACCATTTGGAACTGCGATCATTTTCTTTAATAAATCTAAATTTTTGGCAGAGAATCCAAGCGAATCAATACCACCAGAACTTTTAGAATAATCAAGAATACGAATAACTATCTTTTCACCCTCATTAGTAGGTAAGTCAGATACACGCATATCCAAATCTCTTCCCTCGATTTTACCTTTTATCGCACCATCTTGAGGAAGTCTAGTTTCAGTTATATTCATATTTGAAATAAGCTTAACCCTAGTAATTAAATTTCTTTCATATGATTTTGGAATCTTTGTGTGATTCCTTAATTCTCCATCTATACGCATACGAATCAACAAGCAATCTTCTTTTGGATCCATATGTATATCACTTGCTCTATGTGTTGAAGCATATAAAATAATTTGGTTAACAATATCAACTATTGGAACGTTGACTACATCATACTGAATCATATTTTTGCCCCTTTATTATCTTTTATTCTAGTATTTTACTACAATTTATTATATAATATTATCAGAATATAATCAAGTAAGGAAGGGTAAAGTTTATGAAAAAAAATAACAAAGGCTTTGTTCTAGCAGAAGCAATAATAGTTTCAGTATTTGTACTAGGAATGTTTACCTATCTAGCAATGAACGTAATACCATTAATTAGTAGATATGAAAGAGTAGTAAACTATGATAATCCACAAGAAATATATCTAGCAAATACGCTATATGAGGAAATGTTAAATGTAGAGAATAATACTAATATAAAAACTGATATAGCATTGTCGGTATTGGTAAGTAATACTAATGATGAAGAAAAAGAACTTAAACTTACTTGTGATAGAGTAAGATCGAGTGAAAAATGTACAGGTTCATCTGAATTTTATGAAGACCTAGGAAAAGCCTTAAAAATAGAAGCAATTTATACATATGATACTGACAATAATTGTGAAAAGATATCAAATGATAAAGGTTTAAAAAACTATTGTGAATATTATATAAAAAGAAAAGATAAAAATGGAAACCCAAAAACCATAACAAAGGCTTTCATGATAAAGTTCTCTGGTGATAAAGAAAATATCTCCGGTGATAAAGAAAATAATAGTAATAAAGCCGTAAATAAAAAATATGCAACAATAGTGGTTCCCACAGAATAGGAGGTTAGAATATGAAAAATAATAAAGGATTTACAATTGCGGAATTATTAGTTACCTTTGTACTTGTAATGTCAATAGTATTAGCTCTTTTTAAAGTAGTTGACCACTATAGAGAACGCCAACAAAATGCAACTTCGGTAAAAGAAATGAATTCGTATAGAAATCAAATAGTAAAAGTAGTAGAAGATGACATCCTATTCAATTATGGAGGAATTAAAGAAATTAAGGGACTAGATTTAAAACCTAGCGAGGAACCAAACTCCCAGCAAGGAATTAAAATAACATTTAATGGAGTTGATGATAATGGCGTCCTAATTGTCAAAAACCTAATTGTTAAAAATAACGGTATATTGTATGGTGATATGTTTTATGAGTTTCCAAGTAAATTTGTAAGTGCAGTTGATGATGTTATATATACAGAAACACAAGTTAAAAAAGTAAATCAAATTGGCGAGCCTTTACCTCCAAAGGAAATATATTCAATACATATTGATTTAACTCATTCTGAATTAAATAGAATCTTTAATATAAATATAGTCGCAGTTAATAATACCACTACTAATACTGATGCTACTAATGAAACCCCATAAACTGGCGACTAATAAAACAAAAGATACTAATTGTTAAGTATCTTTTTATGTGCTAAAATATACCTAGGTGGTTATATGGAAAAAATAGATAAATTTTTAAACAGTAAAATTAGTACTTCAATAAAACAAAATTACATAAAAGCTTTAGAAGATGAAGCGTTTAGAAGACTAATTACACAATATAAAATAGATGAAGAAGTAGGAATGAAATATACATCAAGATTAATGGATTCTAGCAAGGAACATACAAATTGTAGTAACTGTCCATCTCTTGCTGCTTGTTCTAATTCTGTTAGAGGTTTTTGCCTTACTCCAAAGCAAAATAAAAATACTATTAACTTTTCATATGACATGTGTAAATATTTGAAAAAAGAAGAATATAGAGAAAATGTTCAAGTATTTGATGTAGCAAAAGATATAAAAAATGCAAGTATAAAGAACATATATACAAATGATAAAAATAGAATAGAAATAATAAAAGCAATAAAGAATTTTATAAATGAATACAAGAAAGGAACTAATCCAAAAGGAATATACCTACATGGAAGTTTTGGAAGTGGTAAGACATATCTTATTTCAGCATTATTCAATGAATTAGCTAAGAGTGGAACTACTTCAGTAATAATACATACCCCAGAATTACTAAGAAGTCTTAAAGATTCATTTTCAACTGATTATTCAGAAAAATTCTATTTATTAAAACATACTCCACTTTTATTACTAGATGATATAGGGGCAGAATATTTAACTGCATGGGGAAGAGATGAAGTAATTGAACCAATATTACAATACAGAATGGATGAAGGACTTCCAACATTTTTTACATCGAACTTTACTATTTTAGAATTAGAAAAACATTTTACAACTGCATCTAACAGTATTGATAAAGTGAAAGCAAGAAGAATAATAGAAAGAATAAAACAACTATCAGTAGAAGTAGAACTAATTAGTAAAAATTTAAGATGAAATATTGAATAATTTTCATATTTGTGATAATATGAACTTAATTACAGAGACAAAGGACAAGATTATAATAAATGATTTATAGAGAGTTAGTGTTTGGTGTAAACTAATATGAATTTATTATAGTTACTACCTTTAGAGTAGGACCTGAAAAGGAATCCCGGCATTGCCGTTATCTAAATCAAGTTAAACCAAGGATGGTACCGTGTAATTCACTCCTAAAATTAGGAGTTTTTTTATTGGGGGGAAAAAATGATTGAATTAGAAAAAAGACCAATCGAATGGCTGTACTACAAAATTAAAACGATGGATGATTATGATATGCGTAAACTTCTTTCAGAAGAATTATTAAAAAGAGAAGTAAATAATGAAATTATTGATGATGAAGCTTATAGAATTGCATTATCATTTCAAAGCTTTGAAACTCTGTATAATCTAAGAAATAGTCCTAATTCTTGCATTGCTGCCCTTGTTTATCAAGAGTTTAGAAACAGAGTTGATAATTCAAAAATAAAAAAGCACAAGCCTGCTAAAGTTATAAAAAAGATGAAAAGAGAAAGAGTATATAATAGATATAAGAGGAGAGATAATTATGAATATTAAAGAAAATGAAAAACTAAGTATTATGAACCACTCTTGTGCACATTTACTAGCACAAGCAGTAAAACATTTATATCCAAATGCATTATTTTGGGTAGGACCAGTAATAGAAGATGGATTCTATTATGATATTGATTTAGGGGATGAAGTAATTAAAGAAGAAGACCTAGAAAAAATAGAAAAGGAAATGAAAAAATGCGCTAAAGATGGGAAAAGAATTGTTAGACATGAACTTTCTAAAGAAGAAGCACTAGAACAATTTAAAAATGACCCATATAAAATAGATTTAATATCTAGAATGGATGAAAACGATACAGTTATTTCTTGTTATACTCAAGGTGACTTTACTGATTTATGTCGTGGTCCACATGTTGAATCAACTAAAGAATTAAAATACTTTAAGCTTTTAAAAGTAAGTGGAGCATATTGGAAAGGCGATTCTAAAAACAAAATGCTTCAAAGAATCTATGGAATTTGTTTTGACAATCAAGAAGATTTAGATGCTTATTTAAAAATGCTTGAAGAAGCTAAAGAAAGAGATCATAGAAAAATAGGAAAAGACTTAGATATATTTATGTCTGATGATCTAGTAGGAAGAGGACTACCAATGTTCTTACCAAATGGTTATATAATATGGCAAGAATTAGAAAACTATATAAAAGAAAAAGAAAGAAAATTAGGATATCTTCATGTATTAACACCATGTGTAGGTACAGTTAACCTATATAAAACGTCAGGACATTGGGATCACTATAAAGAAAATATGTTCCCAGCAATGGAAGTAGATGGAGAATCATTTGTACTTCGTCCAATGAACTGTCCACATCATATGATGATATATGCAAATAAATTACATTCATATAAAGATTTACCAATAAGAATTGGTGAAATTGCACATGACTTTAGATATGAAGCAAGTGGTGCAGTTAAAGGAATAGAACGTGGTAGACATTTCTGTCAAAATGATGCACATCTTTTTGTAACACCAGAACAAATTAAATCAGAATTTAAGAATGTTGTAGACTTAATATTTGATGTATATAAAGATTTTAATATTACAAACTATAGATGTGTATTATCACTAAGAGATCCAGAAGATAAAGAAAAATATCATCAAGATGATGAAATGTGGAATAAAGCAGAAAATGAATTACGTGAAGTTTTAAATGAATTAGGAATTGAATATACAGAAGAAATTGGTGAAGCTGCATTCTATGGGCCAAAATTAGATGTTAATGTAAAACCAGCAATAGGAAATGAAATAACATTATCTACTTGTCAATTAGATTTCTGCTTACCAGCTAAATTTGATTTAAAATATGTAGATAAAGATGGAGTTAAGAAAACACCAGTAGTACTACATAGAGCAATCCTAGGTTCACTAGATAGATTTATGGCATATATATTAGAGGAAACTAAAGGGGCATTACCAACTTGGTTATCACCAGTTCAAGTTAATATTATTCCAGTAAATCCAGAAATTCATAAAAAGTACTCAGAAAAAGTTTTAAATGAATTAAAAGAACTTAATATAAGAGCCGAGCTTGATGATAGAAATGAAAAATTGGGTTATCGTATGAGAGAATCTCAAACTAAAAAGATTCCATATTCATTAATAATAGGTGATAAAGAATCAAGTGATAATCTTGTAAGTTATAGAAAATACGGAAGTACTGATACAACAACAGTTTCAAAAGATGAGTTTAAGGATTACATACTAAATATTATAAAAGATAAGAAATAGACAACTTCTATTTCTTTTTCTTTACATTTAAAACGTAAAGAAATATAAAAAAGACATAATTTAACTTGCACAGAAAGATATAAATTAATATACTTAAATTATGATAAGATAGTACAAGAAAGGCTTATATTATGAAAAAGATATTTAAAATTTTGTTTGGTCTATTAATGACTATGACATTATTTCTTGCTGTAAATGTTAATGCAGAAATTAAGATTGATGAAGAAAAGAAAACTATTCCAACCAAAGGAAATTATGTTGCGAACTACGAAATAAAAGATAGTATACTTACAATTAACTTTCCTAAGCCAGAAGAAAAAGAAATTGAAAATGCAAATTTAATTGTGACACTATTTACAGAAGGTTATTATGCAATAGCAGATATCATACATGTAGGAGACATAAGAACCTACACTTTAGAATCAGAACTTGTTGAATATAAAGAGGAAAATGTAAAATATGATTCCCTAACTAAGGCCGTGCCTAAAACACTTAGAATCAAATTAAATGGTGGGATGCCATCGGATGTAATGTGGGATGAAATCAAAAATATTTACGAAGGAAATTTTGTCGGTGGAACCGGAGACACAAGTGAACCACCACCTATTACTTTTAACAAAAATTCAAAAACAATAAAAATGGTCGATGAGGAATATAAATATACTATTGAAGATGGGGTATTTAAATTAATACCTCAAAAAGAAAATGATGTAATAGATTTATGGCTTATGAATAAGTTAATTATTGCATATATGAATAATGCAAATCCAGGTTATAAAATATTACCACTTACTGAGATAAGTGATATAGGAAATTATGGTGTGTTGCCAGTAAGAAAAGATTCAAGTGATAATATGTATAATTCATTGTCACTAAATCTAAAAATAAGTAATAATGATCCAGAAAAACTAATGAACAAAATAATTGATGAAGTAACTGCAAAAAACACTAGTGATGATCTAAGTAACTCTAAAACTGAAGAAAATAAAAATAATAACAAGAATAATACAAAACCAAGTGGAACAAAAGTAAGTGTAAAAGATACAGATGCAACATATTCAAAAGTAGCAATGATCTTAGGCAGTATTTGTATGTTAATAGGAGTGGCAATAGCTACAATAACAGTTGCAAAGGCAAATAGTCCAAAAGAAGAAATATAAGGAATGGTGATGGAGAATGAAAAAAATATACAAAGTTTTATTTACATTATTAGTAATAGTTACATTATTTGGCATTACTAACGTTAATGCAGAAATTAAACTTGATGAAGAGAAAAAAGAAATAACGTATATAGCTAGTAAAGAATTTTGCGAAGAATGTGAAAATTATACAACATCATATGAGATAAAAGATAATATATTTGAGGTAACATTTAAAGAGCCAAAAGAGAGTGAAATATTTTCCGCACAAGTATTAAATAATTCAATAATCTTGGCTCGTAATAATGCTTTTAATATATTAATGTATAATCCGGATTATAATAAATATGATATTTTAAAAGATGGCTTAGCATTAGAAGAAACTGGAGAGGGAGAAAATGAAATACCAAAATCACTTAAAATTAATTTATCATATAATGGAAGAGATAAAGAAGAAAGCTGGAACTCATTAAAAACAGAACTTGCTAAGGAAGGAAGTATAGATGGTATTGGTGATACCTCTGGTCAAGATTCAATAGTCTTTAACTCAGAATTTCAAGAAATAAACTACCAAGGTACCAAGCTTAAATATGAAATAGAAAATGGTGTAATGATAATTACTCCTAAATCCAATAAAGAAAAATTAACATTATATATCGCAGAAAATTTTATCACGTATTATATTATGGAGCTAGACCTTGATTACAATACAGTTGATATTTATAATTCAAAAATAAATGATAATGGAATAGAAGCAGAAAAATTAGATGGAGAAACATTAAAAAGTTTAAAATTAAATCTAACAAAAACTAGAAAAGAAGCGACAGAAGTTTTAAAAGGTATAATAGAAGCAATGGAATATATTCCAGAGGATGACCCAGATACTCCAAATAATGATAATAAGAATAATACAAAACCAAGTGGAACAAAAGTAAGTGTAAAAAATACTGCAGCTACATATTCGGTAATAGCAATCACTTGTGGAGTTATATGTGTATTAATTGGTGCTGGTCTAATATTTGTATTAAATTCTAATAAAAAGAAAAAATAACACTAAGTTAATTTGAGACTGTCAATTTGACAGTCTTTTTTTATTTTTTATAAAAAAATGTTTACAAAATATAACTTTAATAGTAATATTAGGGTAGCAGTGGACGAAAGTGGTGAAAAGTGGGGGATTAATATGTTGATGGGAGAATATAACCATACAATTGATGACAAGGGTAGAATTATAATACCCGCAAAGTTTAGAGAAGAACTAGGACGTGCATTTATCATAACCCGCGGCCTAGAAGAGTGCCTATTTGTATATCCTAAACCTCACTGGGATAAAATAGTAAATAAATTAAATCAACTACCTTTCACAAAGAAAGATGCACGTAGTTTTATGCGCTTCTTTCTCTCTGGCGCTACTGCAATGGAATTTGACAAACAAGGTCGAATCAATATTACCTCTCCATTGATTTCTTACGCCGGCTTAGAAAAGAATTGCGTTATAGTCGGCGTGGGAGATCGACTTGAAATATGGTCAGAAGAGAACTGGAACAAATTCTATAATACTAATAAGGAAGACCTATCAGACATTGCAGAAAATTTATTTGATTCAAATTGGGTAGATGGTGATTAATATGCATATAAGTGTTTTATTACAAGAGTCTATAGCCGCACTTAATTTGAAAGAAGACGGTATCTACGTAGACGCTACATTAGGTTATGCTGGACATTCCAGTGAAATATTAAAGCGAGTAAGAAGGGGTTGTCTTTTCGCCTTTGATCAAGATAGTGAAGCAATTAATTTTAGTAAAAACAAACTATCTAGTATCGGAAACAATTATGAAATTATAAAAAGTAATTTTTGTAATTTAAAAGAAGAATTAAAAAAACGAAATGTAACTAAAGTAGATGGAATATTATTTGATCTTGGAGTATCAAGCCCTCAATTAGATGAAAAAGAGCGAGGATTTAGTTATCACTTGGATGCAAGATTAGATATGAGAATGAATACAGAACAAGAATTATCTGCATATGAAGTCGTAAATTCCTATGATGAAGCAAAATTAGCTAAGATATTTTTTGAATATGGAGAAGAAAAGTATTCAAAAAGTATAGCACGTGCAATTGTAAAAGCAAGAGCGGAAAAGAAAATTGAAACTACATTAGAATTAGTTGAAATAATTAAATCTGCTATGCCAGAAAAAGCAAAAAGAGATAAACATCCAGCACGCAAAGTATTTCAAGCAATAAGAATAGAAGTAAATAATGAATTAGAAGTATTAAAACAAGCTCTAAATCAAGCATTGGATATAGTTGATGTAGGTGGAAGAGTAGTGGTAATAACATTCCATTCATTAGAAGATAGAATTGTAAAAAACATATTCAAGGAGAAAACAAAAATTGATTCAAGAGTAAAAGGCCTACCTAATATACCAGATGAATATTTACCAGATTTTAGGCTAGTAAATAATAAAGCAATTGTTCCTAGTTTAGAAGAACTAGAAAACAATAACAGAGCTAGATCATCTAAACTAAGAGTAATAGAGAGAATAAAATAAGGTAGTGAAAGGGGAAAATATGAAAAAGAAAAAGCTTTTAAAGAAAAAAGTTAAAATGGGCAAGTTTGAAAAGTTAATTTATACATTCACTTTTGTTTTAGTGCTTGCTTCACCATTTGTAATTGTATTTTCTCAAGCAACACTATCAAAAATCAATTATGAAGTAGAAAAATCAAAAAAAGAATTAACTAAACAAGAAAAGAAAAATGAAAGTTTAGTAATGAAAATAAATGAACTTGCCTCTCTTGATAAGATACAAGAGGTTGCAGATTCTAAAGGTTTGAGTTATAATAATGATAACATCAAAACTATTGGTGATGAATAAAGGAGTCATGTATGAAAAAGAAAAGTACTAATACAATAAAGTTAAATGCTTTCGTTATATTAGGTGCTATTCTTTTTTTTATTGTAATAATTGCAAGAATAAGTTATTTATCACTATCTAAAAATATAGATGGAATTAATCTACAAGAATTTGCTAAAAAAAGAACAACAAAAACAGATGTATTGTACGCTAAACGTGGTTCAATTTATGATGTAAATGAAAATGTGCTTGCACAAAATGTTTCATCATATACAGTAATTGCATATCTTGATCCATCTAGAACAACTAACCCAGAGAATCCAAAACATGTTGTTGATAAAGAATATACTGCAAAGAAGTTATCAGAAATATTAGATATGGACTATGATAAAACATTAGCATATCTTTCAAAAGAAAATGTATATCAAACAGAACTTGGTAATAAAGCAAAGGGAATAAGTGAATTAACAAAGGAAAAAATAGAAGACTTAAAACTTCCTGGAATAGATTTTATTGAAACACAAAAAAGAAATTATCCATATGGAAGATTCTTATCTTATACACTTGGATATGCAAAACTTAGAACTGAAGAAAATGAAAATGGTAAACCAGAAGAAAAAATAGTAGGAGAACTAGGAATAGAAGCTAAGTTTGATAAAGAATTAAGTGGTACTGATGGATATAATTATTATCAGAAGGATAGAAATGGATATAAAATAGCAGGAACAAAAGAATTAACTGAACCTGCGAAAGATGGAAATAATATATATTTAACAATAGATGCAAGTATCCAATTATTTGTAGAACAAGCAATATCTAAAGCATTAGACAAATATGATGCAGACTGGATGACAATAATGGTTGCTAATGCTAAAACAGGGGCTATACTAGCTTCTTCTACATATCCAACATTTGACCCTAACTTAAGGGATATGACAAATTACTTAGACTATAACATATCATATGCATATGAACCTGGTAGTACTATGAAAATATTCTCTTATATGGCAACTATGGAAAATGGAGAGTATAATGGAAGCGAAAAATATACATCAGGTGTATATAAAACAAAAGATGGTACAGAAATAGGTGACTGGTTGAGAAGTGGTTGGGGTAAAATCACTTATGATCAAGGATTCGCACTTTCTAGTAATGTTGGTGTAATTAATTTAATAAATAAGCATTTAAATGGAAATTTACTTATGGATTATTACAAAAAACTTGGATTTGGTTCTAAAACAAATATTGAATTAGCAAACGAAGTAAGTGGTAAATTAGCATTCAAATATGAAACAGAAGTATTTAATGCAGGATTTGGACAAGGAATTACAACAACACCTATTCAAAATATAAAAGCATTAACATCAATATCTAATAATGGCACCTTATTACAACCATATATAATTGATAAAATAGTAGATCAAAATACTGGAAAAGTTATATATAAAGGTGAAAAGAAAGAATTAGAAAAAGTTGCCTCTACTGAGACAGTATCAAAAATAAAAGATTTGATGGAAAGTGTAATAAATGGTAATAGTAGAACCTCAACTGGATATTACTATTATATGGATGGATATGATATAATTGCAAAAACTGGTACTGCACAAGTTGCTAGGGAATCAGGAAAAGGATACTACGATAATCAAGTAATAAGAGGATTTGCTGGTATGTTTCCAAAAGATAATCCAGAAGTAATAATGTATGTTGCTGCTAAAAACCCTAGTAGTACTAAATTAATGTCAGAAGTTGTAAAAGAAATAGTTAAAAATACAAGTAATTATTTAGGAATATATAATGGTAAGAAAGAAGAAAATAAAAACTTAACTAATTATACATTAGATTCATATATAAATAATAATGTTGATACAGTAAAAGATACTCTTACTAAAAATAAAATAAATGTAGTAGTAATAGGAAATGGAAATAGAATAACCATTCAATATCCAAAAGCAGGTGCAACTGCCTCAGAAATAGATAAGGTATTCTTAGTAACTAATTCTAATACTGATATTATGCCAGATATAACAGGTTATAGTAAAAGTGAAGTAATTGTTTTACAAAAACTTCTTAATATAAAAGTAGAATTTAGTGGAACTGGTTACGTATATGAGCAAAGTATAAAAGCAGGAGATAAATTTAAACCAGGTGAAACTATAAAAGTTAGATTAAAAGAAAAAAAGTAAGTTTGTGTAATTTGCAAACTTACTTTTATATTGCTCTATATTTATTAGCATCCTTAAAAGGATTATTTTTATCTATATGATCTATAAATAATATTCCATTTAAATGATCTATTTCATGTTGAAAGGCAATTGCTAAATCCTCTCTAAGTCGAAGTTTAATTTTATTTCCCTTTGTATCATATCCTTCAACTGTAATCCTAGCAAATCTTGGAACAATTCCTTCAGTGGGGCGGTTAATACTTAAACAACCTTCGCCATCTTCAACATATATTTTTTCAGTAGAAGTTGATGTTATTTTAGGATTAATAACAACATAAACATCAAATTCTCCCTCATCTTTTTCATATACAACAGTAAAGAATCTTTTTAGTATACCAATTTGTACAGCGGCCATACCCATACCAGGTCTTAAGTTATACTTTTCAGCTATTTCTTCAATTTGACTATTTTTTAAATATTCAATCATTTTATCAATCGCAACAAGATCGTCTTGTTCCATAGGAAATGTAACTTCTTTACTAGTTTGTCTTAATAATTTATTTTTTTCATCTAAAATGTCTTTATTTCTTAACATATATAATCACTTCCAACATGGGTATTATAACACAAAGATGTATTTTTGCAAAGAAAAAGAGCTAACACTCTTTTAGCTCTTTGTTAGTGAGACCATCTAGAACCAATTACAATTACTAATAGGATAAATAATACTAATATAATTGCATATGAAGAAGTATTATTTCCATAATAAGGATAAGCTGGATAGCCATATGAAGGATAACCAGTGTTTTGGCAACATGAACTGCCTCCACCGTAATAATACATAAACATTCCTCCTTTTTTACGTTTTCTAATATAGTTTATTAGTAAAATAAAAAAATGCTACTATATATGACCTGAATGCTTGAAAAAAACTAGTGAATTTGTTACAATAAATTAGATAGTAGGGAGGATAGTTATGAATAGAAAGATAAACAAAAAAGGCTTTACTCTAACTGAAATACTTGCAGTTATTGCTATTCTAGGAGTGATTCTAGCTATTGCAGTACCAAGCTATAATTCTTTAAGTAAAAAATTTGAAAAGGCATATTATGAAAAACTAGAGGGCTCTGTTTTAGCAGCTGCTAAATCATATTATAAAGAAAATGCAGAGTCAAGACCTGCAGAACTTTTATATTCTAGTGTAGTAACTTTTAGTGAACTTAAAGAAAACAAAAATATAGATGACATAAAAGGTTATAAATCAGTTGGCGATTTAAAAGGACGTATTATAATAGTAAAAAAAGTGGAAGGTTACGACTATAAAATGTGTTATTTAGCACCTAGTACTACTGATGCTAATGAAAAAAAAGCAAGTACCACATTAACTAATGGCGATTTATTAGAAAAATTAGGTACAAATCCGACAATAAATACTAATAATTGTGATGTTAACTGGTTGAGTAATAAAGCAAGTACCTTTGCAACAGAGTATGGAGATGTTAAACCCATATACTTATATTATTCAGAAACAAACAATCCGAAAACTATAAAGGAAAAACTTGGAGTAACAAAAACACTCAAAAAAAGGGCTTCTTATTCTTCGGAAAATTATTTAGAAACAGTAGAGTTAGGGAACACTAAGTATTATCCAGAAAATATTACTGCGATTGATTTAAGAACTGCAAAAGAGCAAAATCAAACATATAATTTAATTTATCGAATAAAAACAGAAGCAGACGAAGAAGGAAATAAAGATTTGGTGGTAGAAAAAAAGTTACATGTAGTTAGATATGATGCACCAATTGTTAAAGTGGGAGATGAAGAGATTAATGGTAAAACATTGCCATATAATACTGAAATAAACCTTAGTATAAGTGTTGAAGATGAAGAAAGGCACAAAAACTTGAATGGTGACAGTGCCACACTAAAAACAAAATTTGAAGAAAAGATTTATTGCGACGGAAATTGGGGTGATTGGGCCGAAGTATTAAACGGGAAAAGAAAATATACAAAAGATAGTGTTAATTGTGATGCTTCTTCTATTAAAATAAAATATCGTTGGAAAGATAAACAAAATAATATAAGTCGAGAAACAAAGGAACCATATACTATGGACTTGATAGAAGAAAATCCAAAATTAGAGGTTAAATTAGAATCTGGCGGAAAAATATATGAACTAGGACAATGGACAAATAAAGATATAGATGCAACTTTAAATGTTACGGGTATAAAGAGAGATGTTGACTTGTATTCTAAGAAAGACTCAGGTACTGATGAAAAGCTTAACACTGGCGGTGAAGGAACCTATAACTATAAAATAACAGAAGAAACAGCAAGTTCAACATATACTTTCTCTCTAAAGGAAAAGGATACTAGTAATCCTGTAAAAAATGGTGATAATAATGTGGAAGTCAAAAAAACAGTCAAAATTGATAAGACATCACCTCTAGTTGCAGCCATTATTACAGATAGCAGTTATAACAAAAAGTATGATTCTGATATAAATCTAACTATGAGTTGGACAAATAAGGATTTATGGTTCAATGTTTTTGTGAAAGATGAATTAAGTGGGGTTGAAAATGTAACATTTAAATTAAAATCAACGGGTGCTACAATTCCTGTGCATTGGGTGCAAGAACCCGATGATTACAAAGATATTACTGCAGGAAGCATATTAAATTCACTTACTAAGAGATATAGAAATTATGCAAGTAATGGTTATAGCAGATATATACTACATTTTTATGAAGATATTGAGGATGATGTAATAATAAATGCGACCGACTTAGCTGGAAACAAATATACAAAGGAAGTAAAAATAAAACTTGATAAAACGCCTCCATCTCCACCAAGTATATATTTCTTTGGAATATCAACAGACAAGTTTTATATAATAAGTGGTAAAGATAATTTATCAGGAGTTTCTGAAGATCAATATAAAAAACCAGGCAGTAACGATTGGAAAACATATTCTTCTATAATACATTTAACTGCTGAAACAGGAACATACTATGCTAAGAGTATCGATAGAGCAGGGAATGAGAGTGCCCCAACATCAAAAAATTATGTAAAAGAAGAAACCGAATCAAAATATACAATTTATTTTGATAGTAATGGCGGTAGTGGTTCTATGAGTCCAATGAAAAATATTTCTAGGAACGCGAAAGTAACATTAACTAAAAATGCATTTACTAAAAGTGGATATAATTTTATGGGGTGGGCAACTAGTAAAAATTCTTCAACAGTTGCATACTATGATCAGCAAGAAGTAGCGGGAATAACAAGTGGTAGTTCAATAACATTATATGCAGTATGGAAAAAAGGCTTAGTAGCAACATTTAAATATAATAAAGCTACATGGGCTACAGACACAACAGTTTCATGTAATTTATATAACGGAGCAACATCATGTACAGTAACCGCTCCAGAAATACCAAATGTGCCAGGAACAAATAGAAGAGACCAATCAACATCAGCTTCTATTAGGAAAAAAGGAAATAATCCATATAAAACACTATTTACTGTTGTTGGATGGTCAACTAATAAAAATGCAACTTCTGCACAATATGCATCGAGAGGAACAATTACACTTTCTGCAAACACAACATATTATGCTATAGTAAAAATTAATAAAACAAGATTCTATGCTTTCCCAAATGAAGATTATGGATTATACTGTCGTAAGGCTGCAGGTCAAGCATATGCAAAGCAAAACTTTAAAGGAATGATTTTAACTAATACTTCTACTGCTGCATACTATAACAGTACAAACTGGCAATATACTGGAGGAAAAATGTGGTTTGTTGGTAATGTGAATCCTAGTAATTTATGTGGTGGAGGTTCCCTTGGAGTAGGTAAAGTATGTACAAGTTGTTGGGTACCTGGAGATTGGGTAGATTGGTAGTGATGAATATGAAAAATAAAAAGATTAAGATAATAATAGTTTTAGTGGCCTTAGCAGTATTAATAACCGCAGGAGTAATTAACTACATCAGTTACACCTCAGACAAAACATATGCGTTTGACACAAATAATATAAAAAAATGTGATGTCTGTGATACAAGTTTTTTGGGCAAAAGAACAAATAATTCTAAAAAAATAAAAGAGATACATAAAATAGTTGGATTACAAACTTCAAATATGCAAATAACATCAGAAAGAAAAAACTATAATGAAGCATCGATGAGTGTAAAGGTAAAAAATATCTCAGATGCAACATTAGAAGACGTTAATCTAGAATTTAAATTCTATAATAAAAAAAGTGAAGAAATTAGTTCATTTATAATAACTATTCCATCACTTAAACAACAAGAAGAAAAAACAATTAGTGAAACTACACTTTATAGAATTATAGATTCATATGATTACAAAATTAATAATGCAAAATTAATTGGAAAGTAAATGAACCAAATCATTTACTTTTTTTTACGTAAAATAATTATTTTATTTTTTAACCTTATTTTAGATTAGATAGATACATGATATAATGTAGTTAATAATAAAAGATAAAGATGAATATGATTATGCAGTATGTTTAAGTGGATCAAAAGCAGTAACTTCTAACTCACCAGAGAAGGAAAAATATTGTGATATCGCATGGTTAAGTAATGATCATATAACAAAATGTGATGGAGAGTCATGTCCAAATGCTGAATCAAGTTATCTATATTATGATCCAAACTATTTAAATAATGAGGAAAACCAAAATAAAATCAAAGAGGCATTGGGATATACTCCAAATTATAAAAAAACTAAGAATGCCGGAATAGCATTAAAACAAATTGACTTAAATGGTAATAAAATATATCCCGAAAATATAACAAGTATTGATAAAAAAATATAGGTATATATAAAGTTGAGTATCTTAACGAAATATATAAAGAAGTTGAAGTTTTTCAATATCCGACACCAAATATAAATGTTCAAGATTCAATAGTCAATGTTAGTATACCAGAAGATTATAAAGATTCAAATGGAAAAGAATATTTTGGAAGAATAATAGCTGATGCGGATGCTGAGGGGAAAGAAACAAACTTTAAAGATTTTCAAATATCAGAAAATGATGGAAAGTATGGTATAAAAATGCATATACAGCAAACGACTGCAATGAAAGTGGCTACACTAGTCAAGGATATGGTAAATAAGAATAACTAGACAAGTAAATACTTTGCTTGTCTTTTTTCTTGACAAACATCATATTTATTTAGTATAAGTATAAAAGTGAAGGGGTGTGATATAATGACTAAAAATTTAGTAATAGTCGAATCACCAAGTAAAAGTAAAACAATAGAAAAATATTTAGGAAAAGATTATAAGGTAGTATCATCTAAAGGACATATTAGAGATCTAGCAACAACCGGAAAATATGGACTAGGAGTAGATGTAGATAATGATTTTAAACCTAATTATATTCCTGTTGCTGGCAAAAAAAAGCTGATTTCAGAATTAAAAAAACTAGTAAAAGATAGTGATGAAGTAATCCTTGCAACCGACCCTGACCGTGAAGGAGAAGCTATATCATGGCATTTATTAGATACATTAGGTATAAAAGATACTAATTATGAAAGAGTTCTATTCCATGAAATTACAAAAGATAAAGTATTAGAAGCAATTAAAAATCCAACTAAAATAGATTACAATTTAGTAAGAAGTCAAGAAACTAGAAGAATATTAGATAGAATTATAGGATTTAGACTTTCTAAATTAATGCAATCAAAAACCGGTGGAAAAAGTGCAGGTAGAGTACAAAGCGTAGCACTTAAACTAATTGTAGATAGAGAAAGAGAAATATCTAGTTTTAATAGTGAAGAATATTGGACTATAACAAGTAAATTTGATGAAATAGAAGCAGATTTATTTAACTATAATCATAAAGATATAGAAATAAATACCGAAGAAGAAGCTGATTCTATTTTATCTAAATTAAGTGATAAATATAAAATAGAAAGCGTTGAAAGAAAGAAAAAATCTAAAAAGTCAAAACCTCCGTTTATTACAAGTACACTTCAACAAGAGGCATCAACTAAATTAGGATTTACTGCAAAAAAAACTATGTCTATAGCGCAAAAACTATATGAAGGTATGGATATTGGTAGTGAAACAGTAGGTTTAATTACATACATGAGAACTGATTCAATAAGACTATCGGATGAATTTATAGGAGCAAGTTATAAATACATAGAAGAAAACTATGGCAAAGATTATATTGGTTATGCAAAAAAATCTAAAAAAACAGAAAATGTACAAGATGCACATGAAGCAATAAGACCTACAAGTGTATATAGAAACCCAGAAGACATAAAAAAATATTTATCAACTGATGAATATAAACTTTACAAAATAATTTATTATAGGGCACTAGCATCTTTAATGGCGGATGCTAAAGTAGAAGCAACTAGTGTAATATTAGATAATAATAACTATCAGTTTAAAATAAATGGGCAAATACTTATTTATGATGGATATTTAAAAGCATATGCTTTATATGAAACAAGTGAAGATAAAGTATTACCGGATGAATTTAAAAATGAGGGAAGCATATTAACAACCAAAGATGTAACTAAAAAGCAACACTTCACATCACCACCACCAAGATATACAGAAGCAAAACTAATTAAAGAACTAGAAGAATTAGGAATAGGTAGACCTTCTACATATGCTAAAATAATGGATACAATAAAAGAAAGAGGATATGTAACTATAGAAGAGAAAAAATTTGTTCCAACAGAAATAGGAATAGAAACTACAGATAGATTACAAGAATTCTTTAGTGATTTAATAAACGTTAAATATACGGCCGCAATGGAAACAGACCTAGATACAATCGCACTTGGTAAATTAGATGAAATAAAAGTATTAAGAGAATTTTATGATAAGTTTGAACCAGAGGTAGAAAAAGCATTTGGTCAAATGGAAAAGAAAGCACCTAAAGAAACTGGCGAGGTTTGTCCTAATTGTGGAAGTAGTTTAGTGATTAGAAAAGGAAGATATGGTGAATTTACTGCATGTAGTAATTATCCTGAATGTAAATACATAAAAAAAGAAGAAAAAGAAGTAAAAGAAATAATGGATTGTCCAAAATGTGGCGGAAAGATTATAGAGAAAAAGACAAAAAGAGGGAAAATATTCTATGGATGTAACAATTATCCAAAGTGTAAGTATGCATCGTGGGATAAGCCAACAGGTAATCTTTGTAAGGAATGTGGAGAACCATTAGTTGAAAAAAATGGCAGTGAAACTTGTCCAAATTGTAATAAATAGTAAATAGTGAAGAAAAAAACAAAATTTAGTATTCACAAATCTTTAAAATATGTTATAATGGTCATGTTGACTATTTAACATTTTTTGGACCGCTAGCTCAGTTGGTAGAGCAACTGACTCTTAATCAGTGGGTCTAGGGTTCGAATCCCTAGCGGTCCACCATATGTAAACTAAAAAGGCTTGTCAAAAGTCTTTTTTTGTTGATAAGTGATAATGAAATAATAGTACTTTAAATTACAAAAAAGCCAATACTGTTGATTAAATCGACAAAATTTGATACTATAGTAATACAGTTGAATGGAGGTATTTAACTTGATAACTATAATAAATGATAAAAATAAAATAGAAGTAGAAAATATTAATGAATTATATAAATGGATTAAAAATGAAAATAGTACAACACTTAATAATACAAAAGTAGAAGGAAATAAAGAAGCAGAAGACTTATTTGCGTTTTTCAAATTCTATTTTGAAATATTAGAAGAATGTAAAGAAAGTATCACAGATGTTAATAATAATTTTATAGATAATACAGATAACAAATTAGTAGTAGATGCCACTAAAGAATTAATACGAATGAATAAAGATGGGAAATTTATAAGAGCGGCATTAATTGCGTTAGGATATTACAGTAAAAATCTAAGTAACGATAATAAAGAATACTTGCCACTAGCAACTGCATATGAAACATTTCAAACTTCTATTCTTATACATGATGATATAATTGATAATGCAGACTTAAGAAGAGGTAAAATTACTATACCTAAGTCATATTCAAATGAATTTGAAAAAAGTAATAACAACTCTAAAGATTTTCATCAAAGAAAAACTCATATCGCAAATTCACTTGGAATATGCATTGGAGATTTAGGCTTTTATCTAGCAAGTAAGATACTTATTTCAAATTATAGAGATAATCCTAATTTTGATAGATTATTAAATCTATATAATACAATAGTAATTAATACAATAAAAGGTGAGATTATAGATGTATTACTTCCATTTAATGAACAATATTGTAATGTTCCTAGAACTACAGAAGATGATGTAATGGAAATCTATAGATTAAAAACTGCATGGTATTCAATAATTGGACCATTCAGCCTTGGAATGGTACTTGCTAATTATAATGATGAAGAAATTAAAAAAATGCAAGAACTACTATATAACCTTGGAATAGGTTTTCAAATTAAAGATGACATATTAGGAATATTTGGCGATGAAAAAGAATTAGGAAAATCAGCTTCCTCAGATGTTAGTGAATTTAAGCAAACTATACTTTATTCATATATAGCGCAAAATAATCCTGAAGAATTAGAAAATCTACACAAATATTATGGAGTAGAGGGCCTAAAAGAAGAAGATATGGATAACGTAAAAGACATATTTACAAGAACAGGCGCTAGAAAATATGCAACTGACATGATGGAATCGATGTTTAATGAAACAAGAAAAACATTAGCAAATATTACTTTTATAAATGAAGAATATAAGCAAATCATTGCAGGATTTATAACATATCTTGATTTTAGAACAAAATAAATTTTATTTCTTGACTATTACTTTATGAATTGCTATAATGTAGTAGTCGGCTGTGGAGCAGTACTCAAGAGGCTGAAGAGGCGCCCCTGCTAAGGGTGTAGGTCGGGCAACTGGCGCAAGGGTTCAAATCCCTTCTGCTCCGCCATATGTAAATTAACTTCGATTATTCGAAGTTTTTTTGTTTTTTACTTTAAAAAAGACATAAAAAAAGTTATACTATATTATATAGAATAGGTGTGATAATTATGGCATATGATGATGAAATTATATTAGATTCCTTTAAACGTAATAATAAAACAAATCAAACTTCTAAAAATAAAAATATAGAAAATCTTAAAGTACGTGAAGAAAATGTAAAAAAAGCAACCAAGAAAAATAAAAAGAATAAAAATCCACGCCTTGCATTAAAAAGAGCAGCAACAGCTACCTTAGCGGCTCTTGTATTAAGTGGAGCAGGTGCAATCGCAACAAAGATATATCGTGATGTTAAAGTTCCAGTTGGATTTGATTATAGTGGAACAAGTATTAGTTCTACAAGAAGTTTACCTGATGAAATAAATGATGATTTTGTACTAATTGAAGTTAATAGTTGGAAAAAAGGAATAAGTGAAAGATCTATAGAAAATATTAAAAAATGTAATGAAAAAGGAGTACCATGTGGAATACTTCTAAATTCTGATGCAACAACAGAAAAAGAGGCAACCGCAGATGCCGCTTGTATACTAGCCTTAACAGAAGGCGATAAAATAGAATGTCCAATTTATTATAATATTGATGGAATAGTTGGAAAAGTATCAGATGAAAAATTAATAGAAATCTGTACTGCGTTTTATGAAATGTGTAGAGGCGCATCCGTAGGAATAGGTGCAAAAGAGGATACATTAGATAAAATAAAAGAGGAACTTCCTAATGAGTTAAAGCTAATGGCCATTTCAGATGGAAAGGAAATAAACAATTCAGAAGATTATTCTATATGTTATTTTGAAAGAGTTGGTAAGTATTTTTCAGAAGAAGCATATGGTAAAGAAGTAGAAAAACAACAAAATAATTCGGTATATATAAATGAAGAAGTTACTTCAAGTAAAGAAACACAAACAGCAATAAAAGGAATAGATGTTTCACAATACCAAGGAGATATTGACTGGGAAAAAGTAAAAGAAGAAGGCGTTAATTACGCAATAATAAGATTTACTGCTTTTTCAGGATTCCATGAAAATGGTAACCTTAATATAGATGATAAGTTTTATGAAAATGTTGCTGAATGTACAAGATTAGGAATTCCATATGGAATATATTGCTATACCAAGGCAGAGTCAGAAGCAGAAGCAAAAGCTGAGGCTAGTGCTTTAATAAAACGACTTAAAGGTACAGGTATAGACAAAAATCTAGACCTTCCAATATATTATGATATAGAAATGAAAAAACATTTTGATAATCCAAAGCTTTCCGCAAACCTTGCGAAAGCATTCTGTAAAGAGATTGATGAAGCCGGATATTCTTCTGGAATATATGCATCATACTCTTTATTAAAAGATATGGTTAATGTAGATCCAACACTAAAAGATTATGAAAAATGGGTAGCAAGATATAAATATGACAATAAAAGAGGGTACGATGAAGTAACAAAAGATCATATTCCAGATGTTAGTGATTTAGGAAAAGTAGGTGTAGTTCAAGTAACACAAAATGCAACACTTGAAGGAATAAAAGAAAATACAGTAGATACAAATTTTGATGTAACTGGTATATCAGCAAAGGTGCGATAATATGGAAGAAGAAACTTTAAAACAAATAGAAGATTTAGAGGAGTTATATACAAAAAATATAATACTAGAATTATTAAATAAAAAGGAAACAGAAAATGAAGATACTACCAATTGAAAGCATGCTAGGTTTATTAGAAAGTGAAGAAGGTACTAAATTTATAGAAAAACTATTTGAAATCCTTCCAAAAGAAAAAAGATTAAATGATGAGAATGAATTATTTAATAGAATTAATAATAGCTTTAAAAATAGTATTAATGGGGAATCTACTGATGAACTAGATAATGAAAAAATAATAAACTATTTCAAATACATATATAAATATGAAAGAACTAGACTTAGCATTATCACAAATGCACTTTTCTTTTTTAAACTTTATGATAACTCTTCATTTGAAAAGCTAGAACAAATTCTAGAAAATAATAATATAAAAGAAGAAATAGAAAAAGATTTAAAAAAAGTAATGGAGAAAATATTATCTGATGAAGAAATAGGCTTTGATGAGTTAAAAGAAACAATAAGTTTTATATCAACATTAGAAAATGCCTATATTGATAGTGAGGTAATAATGGACTTAGTAAATGAAAGCGGAGTTCTAGAACCAGCTTTTATGACTAAGGTAATTGATAAAATGTTTTATTCAGTATTAAATAAAGAAGCACTAGAACTATTTGATGCAAGTGTAAGTTTTAAACAGAATGTAGAAATAACATTATTAGATTACTTTGATAGAATTTCAAATGGAGAAGTAGAAGAAGATACATTAAATAAATTATTTGAAAAATATGTTGAAAAAATATTGTTTTTTTATATGAGTACTGATAAAAATGACATTCTATTATCAAATAACATTTTAAAAAGGTTAATGACATTAGATATAAAGAAATTAGATATATCTCTACTTACAAAACTAGAAGTTGATATGGCAAAAGAAATCTATAAAGAAGACGCAAGAAAAAGACTTGAGTATATTGATGATATAATAAATAATCCGAACTATTGTGAAGACTATATAAGATGTGTTGTAATACCAAAGTTAGACAAGAAGACTATAATAAGCACTTTAGAAGATGAAGACTTTACAAAAATACTTACTATACTTGATTCTAATGGAATAAAAAAAGATTCCAAAGGTAGAATAATGAATTTACTAACAAGTTCAGGAATAATGAAAAAAATAAATAATGAAAGAACTATAAATAAACGAAAGCTAAAACAAATAGATCAAACCGATATAAAAGAGCTTGATAAATATGCTTCTAAAGCTTACTACTTAGCACAAGAAATAGATGAGCCCCTAGCGCTAAAAATAATTGCATCACATATTATGAATGATGAGAATACAGTAAGTAAACCGGCTCTTAAAGTTGCGATGATAAGCTATGCAAATAACATCTTAAGAAAAGAAGGAATAAACAACTGGAAATATGTATTTGGAGAAATTAAAAATAAGCAAGAAAAAGGTACAACTGTAGGACAAGCATATCTATCCAAATCACTAATTGGACTATCATTATTAAGATTTGATGCTTTTTATACTGATAAAACCGCAGAATCTTATTTAGAAGGAATACTTACAACACTTCTTCATGAAACAAGACATGTAATAGATGATAATAACGTAGACCACAACAAACTATCATTTGAAAACTCATTAATTACAAAAGAATTATTATTAATGTCAGATGATGAAGAATTCTACCATAAAAATTATAAAAGTTTGATAATTGAAAAATATGCTAAAATGACTGGAGTTATAGAAACATTGAAATTACTTTCTAAAATAGATAAAGATAAGGCAAAAGAGTTTTATACTAAAGCTTCAGTAAAAATAAGAAAACTAAATAAAACTCTATTAGATTCAAAAAGAAAAACAAATGAAAAAGAAGATAACTTTTTTGATATGGTAGATAATCTTATGAAAAATGATCCAACTTACATAGAAGAATATAGTGTACTTAAATATGAATATAATGAAGATGGTACAAGAAAATCTATACCACTAATAATTGATTCAGTATCTGACTATATTAATAATAGTAGTGATGAAGAAAATAAATTAGATGCATATAAATACATAAGAGGTACAATAAATATAGAAGTATTAAGAAGTAATTCACTAACTGATATATTAGAAAAACTTGTATCACTAAGTGGTATTAAGTATGATGATAAAATATTAAATAGACAATTAGAAATATATAGAACTGAATTAGAAAATAGGTTTAATCAAATAATAGACTTATATAAAGAAGCACAAAAATGCAATATTGATATATCAAAAGATATTACATCTTCAAAAGAAATTTTATTAAAATATATAGATGGTGATGAGATCCTTGATAAATCAGCGAATAAAACCTTAAAAAGTAGTTTAGATACTCTTGTAGAAAATGGATTTATAAGTAGCGAGTCAGTAAGTAAAAAAAGCTACAAATATAGGCGTAAATCACTATAGTGCGACTTGACATTTTCCCTTTATTATTCTATACTTTCAATTGATTAGGGAAGAGCAAAAATTTAATTATAAAGTTATTCATGCCCTAGTGTTGAATGACTTTTTTATTTATTAGGAGGACATTATAAATGGGTAAGTTTACTAAAGAAATGGTTAATGATTACGCAGATAAATTATTAATCGGATTAACTGATGAAGAGCAAGATATGGTATTAAAAGAATTTGATGTTATTGATAAAAATATTGATATAATAAATGAAATTCCAAATATAGAAAATGTTGAACCAATGACTCATGCTTTAGATGATTTTGTTTGTGAATTAAGAGATGATGTAGTACTACCTTCAACACCAATTGAAGAACTATTACAAAATTGTGATTCTTATACAGATCGTGAAATAGAAGTTCCAAAGGTGGTGGAAGAATAATGACATATATGGATAAAGGAATAATAGAAATTCATAAAAGCCTAAAAGAAGGAAAGGTAACATCAAAAGAATTAATAAATGAAGCTTTAAAAAAGAGTCATGAGTTACAAGAAGAATGTAATGCATTTGTAACTATATTAGATGATGCAGCTGAGTGCCCTGTAACTGATAACTTTTTATCTGGAATACCTTATGGACTTAAGGACAATTATTCTACAAAGGGAGTTCTATCAACTGGTTCATCTAATACATTAAAAGATTATGTACCATTTTTTGATGCAACCGCAGTTGAAAAGTTAAAATCTGCAGGTGCAGTATGTGTAAATAAAACAGTTATGGATGAATTTGGTATGGGAGGAACAGGAACAACTGGACATACAGGAATTGTAAAAAACCCATGGGACAAAACAAGAATGACTGCAGGTTCATCTGCAGGTAGTGCATGTGCAGTCTCAGCAGGAGTATATCCATTCGCAACAGGATCAGATACAGGAGATTCAATAAGAAAGCCAGCCGCATTCTGTGGAATAGTTGGATATAAACCAACATATGGAATGATTTCTAGATATGGACTATTTCCATTTGCTTCTTCATTAGACCACTTAGGAGTTTTAACAAGAAGTGTTGAAGATGCCGCAATAGTAGTTGATAATATGAAAGGCATTGATAGTCGCGATATGACAAGCTGGGATTCAAAAGACATAAAATTATATGAATCACTTGGTAAAGATATAAAAGGTAAAAAACTATGTTATATAAAAGAAATATGTGATATATCAATGTATGAAAATCCAAGTGAGGAGTTAAAAAGCCATTTAAAAAACTTTATGCAAGTAATTGATAAGTGTAGAAAGTTAGGACTTGAAATAGAAGAAGTATCAGTAGAACAAAAATTACTTAACGCAGTTGCATCAGTTTATGTAGTAATATCATGTGCAGAAGCAACATCAAATATGTCAAACCTAACAGGTATTATATTTGGACCACGTGCTGAAGGCAAAAACTATGTAGAAATGATGAAAAACTATCGTACTAAAGGCTTTTCTCCACTAATTAAAAGAAGATTTGTAATAGGATCTTATGTATTACAAGCAGAGAATAAAGATAGATATTTCCATAATGCACAAAGAGTAAGAAGATTACTTGTAGATAAATGGAAGGAATTATTTAAAGAATATGATGGAGTAATATTACCAGTTAGTAGTGGACCAGCAAAGAAATTAGAAAATAATGATGATTCATTAGATGAAGCAACAACAGTATTAGAAGAACATCTTCAAATAGGTAACTTTGGTGGATTCCCATCGATTACTATCCCAGATGGATTTATAAATGATCTACCAGTAGCGCTAAATATCACAGGTAATTGTTATGACGATGAAAACGTTTTAAATATCGCATATCATATTGAATCTATGCTAGGATATAAAAACCAAACTGCTAAGGAGGTAAACAATGGATAAGTATAAAGCACTAATTGGACTTGAAATGCATTGCGAGATTAGTCAAACTAATACAAAAGTATTCTCAAGTGCAAGAAATTCATATAATGGACTTCCTAATTCAAATGTATCTCCAGTAGATATGGCATTTCCTGGAACACTTCCAGTTGTAAATAAAGAAGCAGTAAGAAAAGCACTAATGGCAAGTATAATATTAAATTGTAAACAGCCAGAATTTTTATGTTTTGAAAGAAAGAACTATTATTATCCAGATTTACCAAAGGGATATCAAATTACTCAAGAGACAAAACCAAATCCTATTGGTATATATGGAGAATTAAAATATACTTGTGATGGTGAAGAAAAAATAGCTAAGATAAATAATCTACACTTAGAAGAAGATTCCGCAGGAATGGATCACTATACTAATGTTTCAACAATAGACTATAATAGGGCAGGAGTTCCACTTTTAGAACTTGTAACTGAGCCAACGTTCACTTCTTCAAAAGAAGCTGTAGCTTTCCTTGAAGTAATGAGATCAATCTATCAATATGCAGGAATAAGTGAAGCAGATAGTAAAAAAGGACAAATAAGATGTGATGTAAATATATCAATAATGGATAAAGATTTAGACATCAATGACCCAAAAAACTGGGGAGTAAAAGTAGAAATTAAGAACGTTAATTCATTTAGTGGAGTAAGAGATGCAATCGAATATGAAATATCTCGTCAAATAGAATTAAAAGAGACTGGAGAATATGATAAATTAGTTCAACAAACACGTAGATGGGATGAAGAATCTGGAACAACTATTTATATGAGAAGCAAAGTAGATGCAATTGACTATAAATACTTTGTTGAGCCAAACATTCCAAAATTTAGAATTCCTACTTCATGGATAGAAGAAATAAGAAAAACTATCCCACAACTAGCAAGTGAAAGAAAAGAAAAATATATAAAAGAATATGAATTAACAGAAAAAGAAGCAAATATATTAGTAAAAGAAAAGATGGTTTCAGATTACTTCGATAAAGTAGTTGAAGAAGGTGCAAATCCAAAAAGTGCATCAAACTGGATAACTACAAGGCTTTTAGGATACATAAATAAATTACTTATATCTATAAACGATGTTTACTTAACACCTAAAATGTTAAAAGAGTTAATAGATATGGTAGATAATAAGGAAATTTCTTCTAAACAAGCAAAAGATGTTTTCTATGAAGCGTTAGATAATAGAAAAGATCCAAAAGCAATAGTAGAAGAAGGTGGAATGAAACAAAATTCAGATGATGGTGAAATTCGCAAAATAATTATAGAAATTTTGGATAATAATTTAGATAATGTAAATAAATATAAAAGTGGAAGAACTAATGTATTAGACTTCTTTGTAGGACAAGTAATGAAACAAACAAGAGGACAAGCCAACCCTGAACTTACAAGAAGTATATTAACTGAGGAGTTATCTAATAGATAATAAGACCTAAGGGGGGGGGGTAGGTAGTATTAAAAAACTTGAACTTAGGAAACTTAAGATAGATACACTATACAAAATAAAAAGCGATAGTAGAGAATCAACTATATATCATGATGGTGTTACTGCATATAAAATATATACAGGATTAAATGATAATGAAAAAGAAAAAAGAGGCAATACACTAGAAAAATTATCATTAATGAAGCCAATAAAAAATGTAATTTGGCCAAAAGATGAAATTGTATTAAGCAAAAAACATATATTTAATCACACTGAGTATCAAACAGTTGGAAATACAATGGAGTATATAGATAATGCAATTTCATTTTATAGATTAAAAGAATATAATGAAGATGAGCAAGTATATATTAATATGTGTATAAATATATCAAAGACTCTAAAAGAAGTACATGAAGCAGGTATATTGTTGCCAGACTTTAATTTTTCAAATATCTTAGTTGATAAAAACCTAGAATACTATTTTAGTGATTTTGATAGTGCAAGCCTAGATGGTACAATAGGGGCAATATCATCACTAAGTGCATATTATTTGAGAAAAAAAGGAATTCTTATCCCAGATAAAGCAATAGAAGAATATGATAAAATCTCCCTTATAATGCAATTTGCTGGAATTCTACTTGAAGATAATATATTAAGTGTAAAAGAATATAATTATGATAAAAAAATAGAAGAACATGATGTATTAAAAGATATTAAAGAAGTGGTTTTTGACATAAAAAGTAGTGAGGGTATAATAAGGAATGTACCTTATTTACATGAAATAATTGAAGGAAAAGAAAAAAATTGCCAAAAACTTCAAAAAAAGTATTGCCAGAACTAAAAAAATATTATATACTAAGTAAGTCTTAGTTAGTTAAGACTTACATGAGTGCTCGATTAGCTCAGTTGGTAGAGCAAACGGCTGTTAACCGTTGGGTCGCAGGTCCGAGTCCTGCATCGAGCGCCATTTTTTTGGCCAGTTGGTGAAGTGGCTTAACACACCGCCCTTTCACGGCGGCATTCACGGGTCCGAATCCCGTACTGGTCACCATTTAATAAATCAAAACAACCTATATGGTTGTTTTTTTAATTACTTATTCTATCGAACAAATATTATATCTTGAAAAACCATTGGGGTGGGGTGTATAATGAGTATAGATTAAAATAGAAGAGGTGTAAAAT
>ULNQ01012848.1_pt1 | contig 76840 bp, 99 predicted proteins | sample 1951951 | NCBI WGS metagenome assembly ULNQ01 (sample SAMEA4835580, study PRJEB28245) | human gut metagenome | biome: gut microbiome; material: fecal sample | place: Denmark | collected 2008
CATTAAACCATTAGCTGAACTCATTTCTTGCATAGACCGTGGCCGCAAAAGCTTGGCTGTTTTACTGCCCTCTAATGAATCAAACTGAAATGTATTTAATACAGATACATTATCTAATGCATCCCAACATTTTTCATCTTCTATTGGCAAAATTTCTGGATGAAAATATTTATTATAAATTTCTCGAATTGATAAATCTTTTTCTATTTCACCTGCATCTTGCAACAATAGCATTGTTTGTACCAATTTATCGCAAGCTTCTGTGACTAAGAAATCATACTTCACATTGCCCAGCCATTCCGCGGTATGAAGATCAAACTGTGTAATTAAATCTCCACTTGGCGTTTTCATAAATGCACAATGTTCAAAGGGATCGTTGCTAAATAAAATAACACCAGATGCATGTGAACTACGTTTATTTTTTGTTCCTTCAATAGCTATTATAATGTCTAATAGGCCAGGATACTTAGCTACTTCATCAAGAAATGGTTTGACTGGCTTTCTCCCTTTTTCTGCATTACCATTAACCACATCATTAACACTCCATAAAAAACCTCGTTCTGATGGAATTAATGACGCTATATATAGTGCGATATCTACATCGATGCCTTCAGGATAATCTTCGCTACGATAACCTCTACAAGATGTTAATATACAGCTTTTAGTTGTTTCTGTGCCGAATGCAGCTACAAGTGTACAACCTAAATTATCCTTTGCCCATTGGGGAATATTACTATTCATTAAATGACTACGCTCTTCTTTGATTTTTTGAAGAATTAATGGTCTTTTAGATGGACATACGTCTATATCGATATCCTTTTATGTTATTGTTTGGACTATCTCTTCTATTCTGTATGAATAGCAGTGCGCTTCACGATAGTGCTTATCTCTATCATTAATAATTAGTCTCTACACTTTTTAATAATTTTTCCAAAAATATCCTTTGTAAATTGTACCATTTTTTATTGCTTTATCTAAATTAGTATGACCTTTTAGCCCTAAAAATTGTAATACAGCTGTTTTAGCATTAAATATTTGTAACAAATTCATATTGGCATCATACATTGCAATTTTTTTTCCATTTAATGCTTTATTACCTGATTTGCCATACATACCATTTTTTTCGCCAGATGTTTTTCCTTTACTATTTATAGACATCTTTTGTTTGCTTTCTAAGGTATGATGTTTGCCATACATGCCATTTTTATTACCACTAGTAGCCATAGACATTTTTTCTCGATATTCTGGGGTAGTCATATAAGAAGTATCTCTATTTTCTCTGATTTTCTTTTTAGTTTCTTCACTATGATGTTTTCCGTACATTGGATTATTTTTTCCAGAAGTTAAATTACTTAATTTATTATGTAATTTTTGTTTATCTTCCTATGAATAACCTGCCGTAGTATTTCCACCAGAACCACCCACATGAATATTATAAAACAATGGACTTTCTGCTGCATTAAATGCTGCAATAAATTCAATTTCTTTTTTACAATTTTCTTTTTCGGTCTAAGATATATATAAAATTTCTTTTTTGAAATTTTCTTTACCAAACTTTTGAATATCTTGTTTAAGTTTAGTACCACTACCTAGATATCCATCATTTAATTCTCCATAATGTTTTCCAATATATCTCATTCCATTAATTAAGTTTGTTGTCATATATATATAATAAATCATAATAAACCTCCTTTGTTCAATATATTATGAAAAATTAGATATAGACATTGACAAACTTTGACCAGGATATTTTTATATTTTTATTAACTTAGCACGGTATCCCCAATCTATCCTTAATAAGGACATAGGCTCTCTTAGTCAGCTGATTCGTATTTAATTAATTTTAAATCTTATTTTGCTGATACCGTTAGCTCAATTTATTTAATTGAACACCCCCGAGCGGGGTTCACACTGTTTTTTTACAACTCGGCAACATCAATACTAGACAACCGAGTTCAATTCTTTCATCGTTTAGATATCGGAAGAATGGAAGCTTCCATCGAATAGGATTTAATTGTGTAATGCCTAACAAATAATGGTTAAGGGCTGCACAGCTAGAACCACGACCTGCGCCGATAATACTTCCACAATCCCAAATTAAATCTATATAATGTTGTAAGGTATTAGGATAACGAAACATATTTGTTTCAAGTTTTTCACTAATAATACCTTTAACTCTTGTTTCTTCTTCTAATTCATCAAGATATTCTTTATCATCAGATTTTCCCATTTCTGTCAATTTTTCAAAACATTGATTAATCCAATATCTATTTTGTATGTCATCTGACACAAACATATTCGTCATTAATGGATACTGTGTTTTAAAATTGACTGGCATATCTTTTTTAGGATAATCTTTAACTTCTACAAATGGAACATCTTGCTTGTGAAATAATGAATAATATTGAATTTTATTTTTTATTTCCAATGTGTTATTAAATATTTGATCAATAGTATCATCATCAAATACTCGTTTTAACCCTGCCCTTGCCTCTTCTGGTGAAAATAAATGCGCATATTCATAGAAATCTGCAACTTCTCTATCTCCATCTTTGGAATTTAAATATGATTGATGTACCATTCTATCTTCTGGACGAAGATAATGCGCATCGCAACCCAAGGTAATTTTAATATTATAAGCTTGCGCAATATTGTATAATATTTTATTTGCGGCAAGCTGATCAGCGGATTCAGCTGGCGCAATTTCAATGTAAAAATCATCTTTAAATAATTTTAACATTAATTCAAGGAAGTTGGTAATCTTTGCGTAATGCTCTGATTTTTCAGATAAATCGGTTGCTCTTTCATAAGCTAGCGCGGCGGTTGGTAATTCTCCACCTAAGCAAGCCGAAGTTGCAATTAAGTGACCAGGAAAACGATTAATTATATCAATTAATTCAGTTTTTAATGTGGGTACACGCTCCATACGACGATCAACATAAGAATAAAACCAAGCGGTTGAACTCAATTCTCGCAATGCTCGATGTCCTATTGCATCTTTAGCTATTAAAATAAAATGATAATATTTTTGACCCATGTCACGAGTATCTGTAAGATAAATTTCATTGCCCAATGCAATTGTAAAATCAGGATTTGTTTCATGCATTGTCTCCATTAGTTGATTAACTTCGGGATGCGCACTTAAACATTCATGATCGGTAATTGCTATACCTGATAATCCCAGATTTAATGCTGTTTTAATTAATTTAGCCGGCTTATTAATTGAATCCAAAAGACGTAAATTAGAATATTCTGTATGTGAATGTCCATCAAAAAATGTATTTACCATAGTTTCCTCCTTCCTATTATATTTATTATACCATATTTTTTATGTAAAATCAATTAATTCATCACACTCCCAACCATGCGAACGCACCCAGTCTTGTATTGAGCTACGTTCGCTACAAGCTTTATATGGAGGTTCATATACCATAAGAACGAAAATAAGATCTTGCGGCAAGGAGCTATCACGCGCTTTTAACGCGGTTTCTAAAGCTTGAAGGTTATGAATAAATTCATCAAAATCTATTTTTTCAAGTTGGCGACGATAGACACTTAAAAATTTACATGTACTAGGGTCTGAGGAACACTGAGACGGTCCGCCGCAAAGTCCTACACAATCGGGTCCTGGCGCTAGTGCTTCATACCTATACCCATTGATTACACCACGTTTATCAATAAATAAATAATCTTTTCCCTTATTATCGTGATAATACTTCGGATCCCAAGCTGCTGTACTTATAGGTATCATCCAAGGTTGAAAAAATCGAATTTTATAAAAATAACTAATAGCTAATTTCATTCACTCAATTTAGCCGTAGCATCATCAACTGCATCTAGTAGTGTCTGAAGAATAAATGCGGCTGCCGCAAATTCAGTTGTATTGTTTAGTACGCATTCTGAAAATTTAGGACTCTCTATGCATCTTTTTACATCTTCTATAACTTCTTTATTTACTTTAATTTCCATCGGCTTACTCCTTCATTACTAAAATTAATTTTTCTTTTGCTCTTGTTGCTACTGTATATAAAAATCTTCGTTTCATAATATCTTCACTAGGGAAGTTTTCTTCAAATGCTAAAACTTTATCGTATTCGCTACCTTGTGCTTTCCATCCGGTAATACAATAGCCAAAATCAAATTCTTTAGGGTGCATACCACGCGCAATTTTTTGATAAGTGCGTTCGTTGATAGTAGGTTCTCCTGTTTCAAATATTTTATAGTCCATGTTTAAATTATAAAATCTTGCTTTTATATCATTAATATCATAGCCTTCTGGTACTACTGTACCCCGTATAATTTTAGGCATTGTATAATTACCTATTATTTTTTCTTCATGTGCTTCAACCATGGTACAAGTCATTCCATTAATCAATGGGGTTTCATAATTATTAATTTCTTGCCAATAGTTTCTAAGACAAATCATTTTTTCGCCTGGGAGAGGAAGCGGATCTGATGTTTGATAAAGCATTTGCCGCATTTGTTCATTAATCCAATGACGTGTTTTATTTTTAGCACAAATTACTTGATCTGCCCAAAGATACATATTAGACATTGCTTCACTGCGCCTAATTATTTGGACATCTGTTCCATGAAATGGCATTAAAGGTTTGCCCGCACGGATATCCATTGTCAAACGTATGATTTCACTATCTTGCGCTTGGCGCATAATTTCATCTAGAAAAATGTGTGGATTAGCAAGTACACCATTATCTTCACCTATTGGTGGTAACTGAGCCGGATCACCGCATGCAATGACCGGGACCTTGTGCATTATTATCAAGTCCCACATTTCTTTAGGTAACATAGATATTTCATCTACTACTATCAATTTATAAGGCTCATCATAGAATATTTTTGGGGTAAATACCGGATGTCCTCGCGCATCAAGTTTTACAGTAAACAATAATTTATGCGCGGTCATTGAATTCATACAACCTTTATCTCGTAATACCATTGATGCTTTACCTGTGTATGATACATACGCCACTTCTGCATCATCTAATCCTAATGCGTCAATTATAAAACGAATGGTTGTACTTTTGCCTGTACCAACTTAGGCGTAGCCAGCGATACAAGTATACGGTTCTCCGGCTTTGTATCGGGCTACTGCAATTTTCAATCCTTCGGCTTGTTTAGTTGTCAATTCCATTTAGATTTACTTCCTCCTTCCCAAATTATTTTATTGATTATATCAGTCACTTTCAACGCACAATACTTCCATGTCTTCCATCATAGGGTCACCGTATTCATAAACTTCCCAATCGTCAACTATTAGATCGGCATAACGGGGATCAAATTCAGCTCTTGCTTCTTCCTCATTATCAGCTTCAATAATCATTTCTAAATGAGCATACCTTAAATGTCCAAATACGTATTCTACGGGAACTGAAATAGTATATCTCTTTTTCATAATATAATATCCTTTCTATTTTTCTTACTATATATATTATATCATAATTTTTCCTATAAATCAATAAAAGGCATAATAGACGCAATATCTATTATGCCTGATAATCATTAGAAACAAAAAGCCTGATGGCCCGTTATCTCATACTCTGTAATTTTAATTTGCGGTGTTACATTACCATTCCAAACATTTTTATCACAAGTGCCAACTAGATTCATTCGCAAACAACCTTCACCAATATTATCAAATATATTAATTTCTTCTTCTGTTAAACTGAATTTAATTAATTCAATTCCATTGGTTAAAGTAATTTTTAATGTTGGACATTTTTCGCGTGATAAAATTTGTACACGTGATTGTAAGACTACTAAATTTTGAATAGCAATGTATGGTTCTGATAAACATTGACCCCAAATAGATTTAAGATTAGCTATTTGTAAAATATCTGATGAATTACAATCTTGATTTTCATAGATTGCATCTACTTGATAAGAATTGGTAAATTCAACAAGAGCCAAAGTATCGTTTATTATATGTATAAATTCATCAAAGTTACAATCTAATACTGATATACCAAATGCATTTTCATGCCCCGCTACTTCAAGAGTTAATCCTGTATTGTATAGAAATTCATTAAGATTTTCTATTTTAGAATTTTCACAATTACGGCCAGAACCAGCCCAGATTTTTTGTCCAGCTTCATCATACGTTTCATTAAGAATAAGTGTAGGTCTTGCATATGTGCGGGCTAGCTGATTGGCAACTAGGCCAGTCAAGTTTTTATTAGCAATTAGGCCTTGCCGCACCGGCACAATTAAAATCTTATTATCCAATAAATTATTATCTTTAATAATTTTAGTAATTTGTGTTGTTAATAATTCATTTTCTTTTGTTTGGCGATTTTTGACATTTTTACAATTTCTAATTGCTTGTGTTACTAATTCTTCTTCTTGCTCCTTGCATCCACGTTTGGTTGATGGTATCATTTCATGGGCTTTGAATTCTAATAAAGCATTAAATAATAATTCTTTATCTTCTGCGGTTCCTGACCTAATGACCGCATTTATATAAGGTACTATATAGAAGGCAATAGAATAAATATCATATCCGCCATGACGTGAAATTGAAAATTCTTGGCTATCGTGCATTTCTGAAATAAATGGATTGACAAGATTTACAATACCACGATCAATAATGCGTTTTGTTTCAAAATCACGTATATCAACCATATCACCCACTAAACCTACAGAAGCTAGATCAACAAAATCATTAGCGGCATCAACCCCAAGCATTTTATCTAAATAACAACAAAATTTGTAAACAATACCTACGCCAGATAATGATTTAGTAGGATAATCGCACATTTGATTATTAATTACACAAGCATATTCTGATTCAACAGGAGCTAAATGGTGGTCTAGAACTAATACATCTATACCTTTTTCAGCCAGTTTTTGATGAATTTCTAAATCATTACTTGATGAATCAGGAGCGATGACTAGTTTCACATCATCGGGAATTGTTTCATAGATTAATCCATGTTGTTTTCCATCATGTAGTCTATAAGAAAAATTATTCAAGACTTTTGCAGGGAAGAGTCGATATAAATAATTAAATAAGAGCGCGGCAGAGGTCATGCCATCACAGTCTGAATCCACCTGTATTAGGACATGGCTGTTATCTTTCAAATGCTTGGCAAGCATCATAGCACCTTGCCGCATATTTTTTAATCGTTCAGGAGGTAAAATATCATCATCAGTTGTATGTAAATAATGTTCAATATCTTGTAATGCAATACCACGATTTACAAATACCTTTTCTACTAATGTTAAACTAGCTGTCGGAATTGTTGATTGCTTTAATTTATATTCCATTTTATCCTCCTTTCTTATAAAATTATACGATTTTTATATAAATAAATAAACTTATCTTTTCCTTCATCTATTGGCGCAGCTTTATATGATGTAATTTTATTTTTATCAAATATAAAACTAATTTGTGCAATATTTTTATAAGTCTTATATATTTTCACTAAATTATTTTTTAATTTAACAAATTCTTGATCGCCTATGTTTTGGAATTGTCGATCAAGGGCAATCACAATTTCACTTGCACCGGCTTGCGATAAAAGTTGAATTTGATAAGCTGAAATGCTACTGCCGCAACAAGCTACGGAAATATCATTATCAGCTCCAAAATATGATGCGTATTTCATCGTACTTTTTTCAGACTCAAATATAATGGCTTTTTTAAATAGTTTAATGCCATTTTTGCTATTGTTTAAATTATATAAATTTAATCCTAATGGATGATTATATAATATACCATTAACGCGTAATGGACGATATTTACCATATATTTCAGCATCTTCTTTTGAAAGTGTGCGGCCACGAATACCTACCAATCGGCCCTGGATATCATAGTGCGGAATAGTGATTTGATTACCGCCAGGATAAAATCCAATTTTATGCTGTGTGAGTGCTTCTTGTGAAATCGCTTCATCAAGCCAAGGGGTTAGCCGCACATCATAATTAAACTTATCTAATATACTATCATCATAATCTTTCAATGTAATTTCAGGTGGTGGCAATCTAATTTCTTTAATTCTATCGTAATTTTGCAAATATTCCCAATCAATTAATTCTGCTGGTTTATCTTCAACTATATCGCCAGAAATACCAAATGTATCAGCTATAAATCGTATAGCTTCATATAATGTAATTGTAATATGATATTTTTCTTGTTGCACTTTAATATATAATTCAAATATATCAAAAACCGATGGTTCACATCCTGTGTAGCACTTAAACATACTATTTGCTTCATAATAATAAAGTTTACGACTACCTTCGCCTGGATGATTATGACAAATAGTTCGGGCTATGATACCGCCATTGACGTAGGTCGGTTCACCGCCCCAATCATTTAATAATTCAAATACGTCTTCTGTTTTAAGACTATTTCTTATTTTAGCGGCATCATAATTTATCATGCTATAATTACCTTAGTACAATTATACAAAAGTCCATAGGATTCATTGACTATTTTACACAAATATTCATTATTATTAGTACGATCGCCAGCTTTCTTCTTGCGGCGAAGGTATTCGGTAGCTAGGGCCGCGGGCATTTTGTAATGTATTTCTCCACACTTCATAGTTATTCTCCTTTTCTATTAAAATGCTGAAGGTTCTTCAACACGTATTTTTGTATCTTCCATCTTTTGTAATTCATAACTATAATCCGTACAAAACATGGGTTGTATGCGGCAAGTGCCTAAATCTGCCTTACACCAGAGATATACACCTTTATATCTGCCGCGTCTATTTTTATATATTGATATTTTTATTGTTGGTCTATCGAATATTCCTGTTGCTAAAATAGGTTCCAGTTTGGTCAATTCATCTTGTTTAACTGGTAGTAAAATAGCACCATAATCTATTTTCCTTTGTACTTTATATTTCTATAAAGAGTAGACTATATCTTTACCATATCTTTCGACTTAGGTAGATCGTACTTCGCTTTCGCTACTTCCTGCCGGAATAGTCGTTGAACCTTTTCCTATTCAGAACTCGGCTGCTGATTGCCCAATCTTTTTAATTTTTTAACTATCACACTTAGGTTTTTTTCATCCTTATGTTGTAGTTTAAAAAGCTCTAAGGGTTTTCCAGCAATTCTCGATCTCATACTCACTTAGTATTTCTACTAAGGACGACTGTTTCTAAATTTTTATAAATATTATATTTTCTATCTAAATGTATTTCACAAGAATCATACAATTGTTTTAATAAATAATAAGGTTTATTAATACCACCGCATCGAATATAATAATTATTAATATTAGGGTTTACAATTCTTTGTTCTAATTTAGCATCCCATTTCAATATTTCACAAATCCAATTTAATAATTCTTTAGTTCCTTCAATGCTAATATTGTAATTAAGATTAGCGCCTTGATAAATACTGCCATCGCCATCAAAATATCCTAAAATAAAAGGTAAATAAAATTGTGGGTCTATTTGTGGCTCTCTTAGAATTAAACTTTTAGCAGGTACAACACCTGCGCGACTTAAGTCCTAAGACATCTTTTTGCTATTAAGAACTAATTTTGCCATTGGGGTATTATTGGAAAAACCTCCATCGGCAATGTATTGAATTATTGGTGCATTAGTTTCGCAAAATGTTTGAAAATTTTGTAAATGTAGAATATCTTTTGCTTGAATATTTAATATAATTGATGCATTATGTTCTCTAGAATAATTGCAACCATCTGCTGCTAAAAATCCTAGCCAGTAAGCTTTTTCAGCGGTATCTATATTTTCAAAAATATCATAATTTGCTGTATATTTATGTGTTCGTTCTCTAAATTTTATTTGTGCATCTTTTAATATTCTAGTAATTACTGTTCGTGAAACCTAATATTCATTTGCAATCTTTTGCAAACTGCAATTATTTGTGTATTTTTGTATAATTTCTTGTATTTGATCTAAAGTAAATTCTTTCTTTTTCATTTTTATTCTCCTATTTGATTTTGGGATTATCCCCTAATCTAATAGAAAATTAAGAAAGATTAATTATAAAAATTTGTCCAATCTGCAATAGATTTTGCGCCTCTAAGAAGATTTTGATCTGGGGTTTCTGAATCTTTATAATCCGTTTAAACTTTATATATTTCTATATAAAACTGACCATCTCTTATTAAATACTAAATTTAAAAAATCTGTTTCGGTTCTCATATACTTCGTTTCCTAAAATATAAACGCATCTCAAAAATAGCGTTCCTACTTCCCACCTTATTTCAGAGTTAGGGAATGGTCGATACATGGCTTAAATCCACATTTTATTTTTATAATCCCATTTGGGTAAATGACAATATGTTTTATTATATACAATATTATTAATAGAAGCTTCAGAAGCAACATTCTGATACTTTTTTTTGATATCTTTTAATGGCATCCCTTGACTATATAACTAACGTATTTCTATTACTTGCTTTTCAGTAAATTTTGATTGAGGATTTTTAATTCCTTGAGAGCCAAGAGGTAAAATACGTAAAGGATAAATTTCATTGTCCTATTTCCAAATTTTCCCCTAATTAATCATAGATAAAGTTGCTTTACTAATAAAGGGAAATTGCTTCTAAATTTCTGTTAAAGTTAAATTGGTTGTTTTTATTAAATGTTTAATATCATTTACATTCTATTGAGTTAATTTAGCTTGACTATGCTATTCGCCATGCAAAGCTAAGTTTTTTTGTCCACCATTTGTTATATTATATCCAAAGTCTTTTTCTGTAGAATGATAATAATCAATCCAATACTATTCTTTATCGTCTAGCTCTGATCTTTGACACTGTTCTAATATTTGTAAAGTAAAATTATTAATGCCATATTTTTGCATTGCTAAATGTATTGGCGTTTTACTATCTCGAGCACTTCTTATACTATATTTTTCAGGCTAAGCGCTTCGTAAATGCTCTGACCAGCGTCTTTCAATATCTGTAGACTAACCAACATAAACTTTATTATTAATTAAATTTGTAATTAAATATATTCCTGTCATTTTTTATCTCCTTTTATATTTTAAAAAAGAGAATCGTGGATTTACATCACACGGGGTTCTCATATTATATAAACAGTATTTATATATTCTCTGTTCAATACAACTTAGAGTTTCCCGTTAGCAATTTAACAACTTTTGACCAAAGTTATTAAATTACCCCTAGTGAGTACTAGGATAAGATTTTATTGGCAATTACTTTTTCTTACCATTTAATTGAGTTGCTGACATTACAAATACCCCATATTGATTACATATATCTTTTAATTTATTAGATAGCATAAACAATACATTGTCTTCACGTAATTTTACACCACCACTTCTACGCGTTATTTCTTCAAGAATCTTCATGCTTGAATGTATATAATCTTCAAACACATATTTAACATCATGCTCACGAATATTTTTCTTAATAGTATCTTCAACATCTTGCAATGAAAAATCTGGCAGTTCTTCCACGTACAGCGGTGCTGCACATAATATATCGGCGGCTTGCATGACACGCTCTTCTTCATTACCAACGTATGTATTATTTAAAATATGTTCTTCATTGACATTAGATAAAAATGCTAACATCATTGTTTGAATTTCTTCCAATTCCTGCTCTGTCGTAATGAATAATGTGGGTTGTCCTACGCCTGTATTAATCCATCCAAAACTTTCATCATATATTTTTTCACAAGCAATATAACAAGCATCGGCTATCATACTACGAGTCTTGCCGCACCCAGTTGGAGCTGAACGGAGATAAAACTTTTTAAGTCGTGCACCCCTTGTTACTGTATTAATCAACGGTCCATATAATGGTACACCTACTTCTGGATGTAATTTAAATTTATCAATTAAATCATAAACACCTTCACCTGCTTGCTGGGCTTCTTCATATACATCATCTACGTACTGAATACGAATTGCATCAATTTTTTCATCAACTTTATTTGCAATATCTTCCAAGCTTGCATTATCAAGATATTCTTCTTGCTTTTGTTTCTTCTGACTATCAAAAATATTGTCAATGTCATAAATATCAGAAACATCAATGCCATAATTATCATAAGCACGCAATAATGAAAACTTTTTTAATCGACTATAATAGTAGTCAAATGCTTCAATTTGTGCATTTTCACTAACTTTTAATAGCCATTCATCGCCTTTGTTTACTTTATATATTGCTTCGCTTTTAGGACGTGAACTTAAAAAATCATTAATACTTTCAATAGTAATATTTTTTGCGCCAGCTTCATATAATTTATAAATACTACCAAATATAATTTTATGAAATTCATCCGTAAAATCTTCATCGGTAATTAAATATTTATCAGTAGCATCTAGCAAATCCGGCTCTTGAAAAACTGAACCAATTACTTGCATTGCGCTTACGGTATCTACATATTTGCTACTCATTTTTTATCCTCTCTATCTAGAAATGAAAATAACTTACGCTTTTTAATTTTTCGCTCTGGCGAAGGTATTGCCACTTCTTTTACTTGTGGAATATAGCTACCAATATCTTTATCTTTATTTAATTGTTGTGCATGCCATAGATTATAATAATAATTATATGCATCTTGATATATCCATTCAACAATACCAATAGTCATTGTATCAGCTGGTAAAGGATTCTTTTTTACTTCATAAAAATATTGTAAGGCGCGTTGTATGCCTGAATAAGTATATTTAGAATTTGGCATGTTTACTAATTTTTGAATTTGTTTTGATATCTTTGGATCTAATGTATCTGTATGATATAGATATTTAATATAATCTTCTAATATCTCAAGGTTATTTTTTTCTTGAACCTCTTTTTTCTCAGCGGCCGCCGCACAAGCTTGATGTGCATATCGTCTGCCATTACTAACTTTAATATATGGCTCTACATTTGCATCAAATATTTGATTACAAAATACACATTTAACATTATGTTTTGCCAATATTTCAGCTCCTTTCAATATTTCCTTCTATATATATTATAGCATAAAAAAATATAAAAATCAACCCTCAGCGTTTTTACCGAGGGTTGTATTTAATTATTTCATTAAATCTGACTTAATTTCTGTAACTATTAGATACAAGAATTCAGCTTGATCACGTGTTGTATCTGCAACTTTTTTGCCCTTACCTAGATACTTTTCAACTATCTGTGTAATTCGAGGTTGATAATATGTTGGTTCTTTATTCATTAATTCGCCAGCTATTGTAGCAAATTCATTCATAAGGGCATCATAATCATAAGTAGGTGTTTCTATTGCAGCTATGCGTTCCTCTGTGACAAATTTACCGCCGGTTTCAGCGGCTTCTTTGTCAATAGCATCATTTAAAGCTTTAACAAGATTATCATAGCTAAAATCAATTTCAGGAACCATGTATTTAAATCTACAGCCACAACGTATACTATTATCTGCAGAACGAAGCGTAAGAATTCTTCTAGGTTGTCCTTCACGAATAACTGGATGTGCATATGCAATTATATCGCTCATGTTTTCAACTATCTTAAGTGCTGAAGTTTGCATAGAAGAACGAATCTGCTGATATTCAACACCATTTTCAGGCTTTATTGTTGTTTCTTTATCATGCGAAATAAATAATATTGCATAACCTAGCTGTGCAAGTGTACGAAAGACATCTTCAAATTCACGTTTGTATTTATCCCATCCGTTGTTTGTCCAGCCTCCATCACCAATATTTTCTATGCCAAGCTGATTACATACATATTTCTGACACATATCAGCAGCTAGATCAATGGTATCAATTATGAGGCTTTTATATACGGCTTGGACTTCAGGCTTTTTCAATTCCCTAACAACTTGTTTTATATCAGACCAAGATGTAATGTCTTGAACTAATACTCCTGGTAGTGCATTATATCCACGTTCAGTTGCCAAGATAAGTGCGCCTGGCATTTGCGCACCAAAAGTTGTCTTACCAGCTTTCGCAGGTCCATACAAAAGTGTAATGTATCCAGACAAATCACGACTTACTTTATGAGGTTGTATCGCAAGAAGGTTAATAGCCATATTGCTTATCCCCCTTTAATTAAAACTTAAATACGGGTATTGCGTTTGCGGAAGCTGTTGCGGCAGGTGCTACAGGAGTTGCTGGTCTATTAGCACGTTCCTTAAGCTGTGCAAGTTTAATTTCACGATTCTGCTGTGCCTTGATAATATCATCAGAAGTAAGTGTTTCTTCTGTGTTCCATTCATACGGGTCAGTAGCTGCGCTTGTTACAACAAATTCTTTAGTTACATTTTTAACTTCACGGACTGAATCTTCACCGAATGCGGATTCTTCTATTATCTTTTTGACAACAACTGTTGATACTTCTGTGCCCCAAACTTTTGTGAAGAAAGGATTTGTACTAGATATATTCTGCTGACCAAAGTATGTAAATGCATCGGGATTGTATACTACAAATTCAACTGGCATAATATCATTACGGAAATTGAAAATTACACCACTAATCATCATTCTTTCAGGAATATTTTTGTCAGTATCGGGATCAAGCATTCTTGCTTTTGTAATAAGCATATCAACTGTAAACTTATTTCTTTCACTAACGCGCTCATTCCATTCAGAAGATATGTGAATAAATCCACCTTCATTGCGCTTAACACTTACAAGCTCTTCCTTACCTGTCCTTGTAGAATAGAATTCATTAAGTTCAAGTGTAGAATCTGCTACCACCTTTGTTGCTGTTTCTTTAGAAGAACCCATGGCTGTCTTGATTGTACCATCAAGAATACCTTTAAGTGTAATAAACTGCGGATTTGCAGCCCCATTCTTTGTTGTAGCTGTAATATACGTATAATGAATCGGAACTATTGTTGTCATTTCTGGGTCTGTTGCAATACTTACTGTACCAGTAATGTATTCCGTGCCAGGATTCTTAGAATTAGCTCCTGAAGTCTTAAGTTCAAGATTGTGCTCATAAAGCCAACCTTCCAGATGAACATTGTTAATCATTTTTTTCATAATTTGTTATCTCCTTAAATAATAATTTCTTTACCTTTTGTAGTTAATTTATATGTTACTGGTTCACTAGATTGTTTTTCTACTAATTCATCTGTTACCAATTTACGAATAGAACTAGATACGGAACGCGGAGTCATATCTGATGTTTTTGCAATATCTGCTGCTGACCATGTTGCATTACTATCCAATTTCATTGTGGTTAAAATTTTCATTCCATTATTTGTCAATGAAATTGAGGTAGCGCGAGGCGTACTTTTTAAATCAATCCAAAAATCAAGTATGTCTGGGTCAATTCCATCTTTATCCATTATATTCGTATTATTAATAAATGCTACAAATTTTTCTTGTTTTGTCATTTTATTAAACTTTCCTTCTTTTCTTACTATATATATTATACCATAAAAATTTTTATAAGTCAATGTTATTCTGCTTCGTCGGGAATAAGAAAATCACTGGCATATGGAAGTGATTTAATAAAATTAATAAAATCAATAGACCATTCTGTTAATTTATGATTACGGCGCTGATGATACATAGACAGAAGATTCTCATAGTTCATTGTTACTGTACGGGTTTGTAGCCATCCATTTGGAAGCCAACGCACAAGTTCTTTCCAATAGCGTTTATCATTAGTCATTAAATATTTCTGACGCATTTGCTCTAGGTCATCAATAAATGAATCTACACGTAAGCCCAATGGGACATCGTCTATCATATCAAGCTCAGGCGAATAATCCCCTAGTTCAAAGCAGTCCAAGGTGATAGGTGTGCTAGCCAATTTGTGCATAGTAGACGTACTATTAGCGACTGTTCCAATTTTATAAGTATCTGCCTCTTTCCACCACAGCAACGGAGCTGTAATATCAACTGTCACAAATATTTGTCGCAAAAATTTACGATGCTCCGAACCACCAGCTATTAGACGTTTAGCTAATCCCATATCATTAGGGCCTATCTTGGCATACTCACACAAGCCATTTTCATATTCATGCGTAATTACCGCGCCCTCAGGAACTTCAATGCGTGGCCGCACTCCAAACTCGCTATCAATCTTTTTCCAACTAGCTAATGGGTTGCGCATACCTCTTAATGCATTCTCAAAATTATATACTCTTATATTTTCAAATTTCATTTTAATCCTCTATACTCATATCATAGCCTGCAATATTATATCTTGATAGGAAAATCTCAAGTTCATCTATATAAATTGGACGTTTGTTAATATTAGTAGCATAATATATAAGATTATCATAAGATGCAAAATTAATGAATGGAATTTTATAAGCCATTGCTTTTTCTTTCATGCTCTCGGGATTAAGGCATAATATTACCCCATTATTTTTATATGCTTCTTCTATCAGTCTACGGGTTTTACCCGTACTACGTTCTTCTATAATTCTAAACATAGATTTTCTCCTTTTGTTATTTTATACTATATCCAAATGTGCGTGCTTGGAAATAATCTTGCCAAAAGTCTTCACGCTCATTTAATTGACTACCAGGACATTCTTCAATCATTTCAAATGTAAAATTTTCAGGACCGAATTCAGCCATTGCTGGATATAACTTATTTTGTGTTGGTGTTTCTGCGCCTAAGCCACGTTTAATATGTTGACGCCAACGCGATGCTATATCAACACTTTGCCCTATATAACACATACCATTAGCAAGGTTAGTTATTTTATAGATACCTGTATGCGGCAAGTCGCCTAATATGCGTCCTATCATCGCGTTACATGGCTTCTCATAGTAACATTTCCATATTACTTTATTAATTGGCTCGGCATTGCGTAAAATAGGAATAATTTTACGTATCTCATAAATTTCGGCTAAATCGCGCTCTGATAATACCATACGATAAAAATTTTGCTTATCAGACTCAGCTGCGGCGCGTTTGCGCTCGTCAATAGCAGCTTGTATGCTTCGCCGCAAATCATCTAATTGCTATTGTGCTTTCTGAATTTGATCTCCAATTATTGATGATGCTAATGCCTAATCTTTCAAAACTTCTTTGTATGATTGAATCGCTTCTTCGCGCCACTACTCACTTTGCTAAGACTATTTTTCAGCATACTATTCAAATAATGAATTTAGTTTTTCTTCACGCTCTTGATATAATTCAGTAGCATGGGATATTTTAGCTTCATTAACCGCGATTTGTTTATCTAGCTCTTGTTTATTAATAGATAATTCAGAAAATACTTGCTCTATTTCAGCAGTAGCTGATGAAAGCTTATTATATGAATCAGTAGCCTAACGCACTGATTCTTCTAATTTGCCTAAATTAACACGCGCGGTATCACATTGATTATTTAATTCTTCCTTAGTTTTTAATAGTAAATCATTCTCAGTCTTCGTCTAAATATCTAGCATTATTTTACGACGCCTTAAAGTTGCAGTAGCTAACCAAGTAATGCATGCTCCTACAACGATACCAAGAATGATATATAATGCTATCATTGTTTAATTAGTAAAAGAGAGGGGCAATAATTACCCCTCTATTGTCATTTTACTTCTTAATTATTCAGCATCAACTGTGGTATCTGCTGCAAGACCATCAGCTGTTAGGCTAAGGAACTTTACAGTCTTATGCGTACCATCATCCAGCTCAACTTCTGCCGGTGTACGAACGCCAAGTCCCTTTCTCTGGATAGCGGATGTAAAAATACCGTCAACGCTCTTCTTCTCAAGACCAAGTGCGTCAGCAACGTCAGCTGCTGTTACAGGCGTGCCATTTACTTTCTTAAGATATTCAATTACTTTTGCTGTGTTAGCCTTCATGATAAAAATCTCCTTTTTCTTTTAAAAAATGTTTTTTTTTTTAATTTTTTTTTATATTTGTTCAAGAAAGTGAAATTGCTTTCCTTTTCTTTACATAAATATTATAACATAAATTTTTTATAAAATCAAATTTTTTTTATCTTTTTTGAAATTATTTCATCGATTTCAAACATCGCATCTGGATCAATAGTAGCAATTTTGGCGGCTATTTTCATAATTTCATTTTCAATTTGATTTTTCTTATCTTTATCTGCCGTAGCTTCATGTGCTATTTCAAGCTGCATTATTTGTGCGGCAACTTTTTTCTTTTCTTTATTTGTCATAAATATTATATCAAAAATTTTTCCTTATTTCAAATATTTCTCTATGAACTCAGCTTCAGTAAGAATAGGTGTTCCATTCTTTTTTGCAGTTAAATTTTTAGATGATGTAGATGTAGAATCATTATTGATTAGAATGTTAGTATTTCCTGATACTGCCCCAACTACTTTACCCCCGGCATTCTCAATGACCTGTTTTAGTTCATCACGCGATTTAAAATGTGATAATCTGCCAGTAATACATATTGTTAATCCATTAAGTGTTGTTGTTTTATTATCTTCAATAGGTGTAATAAATGTAATGTAATTATCAACAATTTTATCTAATTCATCATAATTAAAATTATTAATTGCGTTTTCAATTTCAGGACCTATTGTATTAATTGATGACCAAGAATAATTATCATTAACCATGGAGCGGAATGTTGTCCAATCCTTTGCGGCGGTGCCTATAATTTTCGCTGTAGCTAGACCCACGAGGGGTATGCCTATTGCCGCAAGGAATCGTGAAAATTCTACATTGGCTATTGTATTATCAATAGTATCAAGTATTTTATCTACACTAGTAGGACCGAACCCTTCTTTTTTAATCCATTCGGCACGATACTGACGTAAATTAAATATATCAATTAATGAATTAACATAATTCCAATCAATAAGTTTTTCAATGGTTTTCTTTGACAAGCCTTTGATGTCTAGACCTGACTTGGAACAAAAATGGTCAATATGATTGGCAAGTTTGCCTTCGCATAATGCATTAGTACAAGTAAGTTGTTCTACACCTGCATCTGATTTCATAAGCGTCAAGGTCTCGCCGCAAATAGGGCATTTATCTGGAAAAGGAAAATATTGACGTCCTGGTGTAAATACCTCTCCTTCGTTTTCTGCTTCTACTATTTGTGGAATAATCATATTCATTTTAGCAACCTTAATCTTCTGACCTGGCCAACCAATACCATGCAATGTTTCTTCAAGCATACTTGCATTATGTAAACTAGCACGCTCAATGATACTATCACCGGTATCTACTGGCTCAAATACTGCGACTGGGGTAAGAACACCTGTGCGGCCAAGGCTCCATTCGATATCTTTAAGGGTAGTCTCATATGTTTCATCATAAAATTTGTAAGCCATTGCATTATTTGCATGATGACTTGTTGAACCTAATGAACGACCATATTCAACATCATTGTATTTAAATACAACACCATCAATAGGATAACTATTAGCCTCTGCGGCACGCTTTACCGCAGTCAACAGACCAACATCTACAATATCTGATTTAATAAATGGTACAATAATAAAATCTAATGTTGCCAATTTATTAAATTTTTCACTTAAAAGATTAGTTTCATTAAATCCATCAATAACATCCCAAGCAACAAATGTCAATTTGCGTGTGGCACATTCAGCTGAATTTAACAATCTAATACTTCCAGCGGCAAAATTACGTGGATTAGAATATTCATTAGAGAATTCTTCAAAATCACAATAACGACAAATGATTTCACCATCAACAATCAAATGTTTTTTATATCTAATATGATTGGGAATTGATGGAATTATAATTGCATTGTGATAAATATCCTCGCCAATTTCACCATTACCTCTTGTTTCTGCGCCCACCAACCAACCATTGTCATATTCAAGTGAACATGTCAAACCATCCATTTTACACATTGCAAGAAATTCTTTATTATTAAATTTTTCTTCAAGCGGTGCTATTGTATCTTTCACTTTATCAAGAGATAGCATAGGATGATTATGGGTAGCTTTTGCGAGTTTGGAAACTTCGGTATAGTAAACTGAGCAAGTAGGAGAATTGCGCAACGCAAAACCGCATGTGCGTTCCATATCTAGAAGCTTAAAATATAAATCATCCCATTGTGAATCTGACATTATGGGATGGCCTGCATCATAAGCCGCGGTTGCTGCATTTAATTCATCTACAAGCTTTTGCATTTCTTCTTGCATTTATCATTCTCCTTTGCTTTTTTACTATAAATATTATATCAAAAATTTTTTGATAAATCAATTAATTGAACATTCATCGGGGTTTGCGGCAACATTTTCATTAGTTTTAGCAAGATCAGGGGCTATTTGTTTAATTAACATTGCCATAATACCCCATTTATTTGTCTTTTTATTATGTAATATTTGATAATTTGCCTTTGCGCTTTCTCCTGTCTTGGTGTTGTACGCTTCAAGGCGGCCCGCAATTAGACCGCCTCTAGTATTAGGCACTTCATCTATTCTTATATCACCAACAGTCAAAATAGTTCTTTTCATACCTTACTTACTCCTACTACCTTGCTATTTTTAATCATTTTTACGCCTAGTGCTATGCGTGTAGTTATTGGAATATCAGTTGCTTTTACACATAATGATGTTTTATCACCAACTATTAAAATCGTATCTTCATCGGATAACATTGTGACACATGCAGGCGTATCTATCTTACCGTAATTCATTCCTTTTCCGGCACGTTTTTGTTTTGTAATTTCAGATAACGGAATTTTTTTAGCATTACCTTCTTCACTAAAAATTGCCAATGAATCAGTCTCGTGACGCACAGGGGCGGCTGCCCGCACATTATCATCTTCCGCAAGATTAATTGCTTTTACACCATGAGCTATTCTAGATGAAGGTGTTACTTCTGATAGGCTAAATCTAATACCCATGTTCTTTTTAGTTAATACAAATACATCTTCATCAGTAGCCAAAAATGCACTTACTAATTCATCACCGTCATTTAGTGCCGTAGCTATAATACCATTAGATTTTTTAGTTTTAGTAAATTCATCAAGTGCGGTGCGCTTAATCAATCCTTCTTTTGTTATAAATACTACATATTTTGCTTCTGTATCTTTATAAATAGAATATATGATTGTAGGTTCTTCGTTAGGTTGCATTTCTATTAGACTTTTGATACTTGTTCCACGTGATATATTTGTACCAACTGGAATTTTATCAACTAATAGTCGATACATCATACCTTTATTAGTAAATATCATTAAACTATCTACTGTATTAGTGCGGATGACCATTGAGGTAATATCATCCTGGGTTTTTACGCCTACACCATTGCGTTTTTGTGTTTTAAATGATGTAGCCGGAATTCGTTTAATAAGCCCGCTATCTGTGATTACAACTACGCATTTTTCAGGTTCGACTTCGGGTTCATCATCTTTTTCTTTGACTATTGTAATATTTTCAAGTTTAGTGCGGCGGGCATCGCCGTATTTTTTGACTAGCTCAGCCAATCTTCTTTGCAACTCAGGAATTGGATTATTGCAAATAGCTTCTAGTGTAATTAATAATGCATTTAATTCACGCTGCTCATTCTCTAATGTTGTTTTTTCTAAATGTGATAATTTAGATAATTTCATATCCAAGATAGCTTGTGCTTGCTTATCACTAAAATTATATTTATTTTGTAAAATAGATTTAGCATGGCTAGGTGATTCTGCTTGTTTAATTTCTTTAATTAATTCATCAATAATAGATAATGCTTTTAATAATCCTGTAATAATATGTAATCTATCTTTTGTTTTTATTATATCAAATTCAGCTTCTCTAATAATACATTTTTTGTTATAATTAATATAAATATCTAGGCATTGATTTAAATTTAATTCCGTGGGCGTTTTATCAACTAATGCCACTTGATTATATGAAAATGAAGTTTGTAAATCTGTTTTTGCAAATAAATCTTTGAGTATTTTATCTATATTGGAATGTTTATCACATTCTATTACCAATCTAAATCCTTTTTTATTACTTTCATTTCTAACATTGGTAATCCCAAGAATTTCACCGGTATCAGACAATTTACCTATTTCCGTCATAATTTCTTCTGTTTTTGTACCATAAGGCAATTCAGTAAATACAATATTATTATTTTCGATAATATAATTACCTCTAAGCTTTAATGTACCATGACCTGTTTTAGAAATTGTAGGAATGTCTTTAGCATTTATAATCGTACCACCAGTAGGAAAATCAGCAGCAAGATATATATCATTTTTACCAGCTATTCTATCATTAATAGCTTGTGCTACTTCTATTAAATTATGCGGCGCCCATGAACATGCAATAGCTACGCCAATACCATTATTTGGATTACATAACAAATTAGGAAAAATTGAAGGTAATTCAATAGGCTCATCTAATGTTTCAGAATAATTGGTAGTAAAATCTACATTATCTTTTTTAATTCCACATAACATGCCATCTTCCGCAAGTTTACTTAATCTAGATTCAGTATAACGATAAGCCGCAGGTCCATCACCATCTATATTACCATTAGATCCATGAAAATCTATTAGCGGATATCGCATTACCCAATTTTGTGATAGACGCACTAAGGCCCCGTAGATAGAAGAATCGCCGTGTGGATGGAACTCACCCATAACCTGACCTACAAGATTTGCGCACTTGACATGCGGTTTATCTGATTTAAATCCATGCAAATAAGCGCCGTATAAAATTCTTTTAGCTACTGGTTTTAATCCATCATTAGCATTAGGAATAGCTCTATCTGTATTACAAGCTACCGCATATTCAATAAAATTAGTACCTAATTCATTAAGAATATCATTCTGCATTATACACGGCCTCCTTTGAATGTTCTTTAATAAAATCTTTTCGTGCGGTTACGCCTGTTCCCATCAAATCTTCAAATAGTTTATTAGTTTTTTCAACATCTTCTACTGTAATTTGTTTAATAATTCTACCCTCAGGGTCTGTAAGCGTTTCTTCTGTCTCCTCCACGCTCATTTCGCCTACGTGTTATTCCATTGTCACCAATGGCACTGACTATTTCTTCTCTCCAGCTAACGTATTAACTGCCATCATCGAGTCCACCTTTTTGAATTGCGTATCAATAGCAATCCTACTCTCCAACAACGGAGATAGTCGATACAGGTTACACTGTGATATTTTTCCAATTTTGATAAGACCAAATATTTGTAAATGAACCTTTTGTTAATTTATCTTTATAATCTTCATAAACAATTTTTAATTGTTCACCATTTTTTCTTCTAAGTCGAATATTTCTTACATCTTCTTCTGTAATACGACTTCTTCCATTTTGAGAACCTATATTTCCAGTATCGTGTAAATGATATTCTTTATTTTCTTCAGTATACACTTCAGGCATAACATCTTTCCATGTTTCACCTTTCCATATTTTGCTAAAACCAGATTCTCCTATTCTTTGATTATAAAGTAAATAAACTTCTTTTCGTCTTTCTAAATTAGCATATCTTGTTCTAATATCAATAATATCTTGTTTTGTTAATTTATGACCAGGGTGATTATCTCCATAATTTGTTTCTCCACCACTTGTCATATTATATCCATTATTATATGAATTATAATAATCAATCCAATATTGCTCTTTTAAATTTAATTGCTCTGGTTTGCATTCTTCAATTATTTCAAATGAAAAATTTTCTAATCCATATTTCTGAAATGCTAAATATAATGGTTTTTTATTTTCTTTTTCCCAATTATATTTAGATTTATGTTCTTTCCATCTTTCTTCTATATGAATACTTTGACCAATATAACAATTATTATTGATATTATTTGTTATTTTATAAATTCCTATCATTTAATTATCTCCTTTTATTTATTGGAGATAATCACAGTGTCTTCCCACGAGATTATCTTCATTATTATATAAAATTTACACATTTCAGATTGTCCTAAAATGTCCAAAATTTTGAAGACTACCTCGTTAGCCGCTTATTTTAAGCGACCCCTCTAATTAGAGGAAAAGTGGATAGGGGCCAGACTACCTTGTACCCCTTCATACGACCAACTATATATTTCTTTCCTATATTGGCTTTCTTAAATGCTTCAAGTTCTTCATCATTTTTAAGATATTTATATTCTTTACCTATTATTATTTTATATAGCGGTGGAACACCTGCGTAAATATGTCCATCACGAATCAATTCAGGACAAAAATTCCAAATAAATGTATAAAATAAATTTTTAATATGTGCCCCATCTATATCAGCATCTGACATAATGATTATTTTATCATATCTTAAATTATCTTCATTATATATAATTTTCATTTGTACAGGATCAACTTGTAACCCAAACGCATCAAGCATAGTCCTAATTTCAGCATTACCTTGAATTTGCGATAATGAAGCTTTTTGACAATTCAAAATTTTTCCACGGACTGGCATAACAGCTTGAAATTCATTATTACGTGCTGTCTTAAGATTCGCGGATGCACTATCACCCTCTGTAATATAAATTTCACATTTACTTCTATCTTTACTGTGACAATCTGCTAATTTGCTATCAAATTTTAAGGCTTTAACTTTTTTCTCGCCTTGATTACGCGCATTATCTCTAGCTTTTTTTGCCGCTTCTCTTGCCGCACGTGCTTTATTAGCTTTATCGAATATTTTTTTAATTTCTTTTTCATTAGCAGCAAGCCATGTTTGAAATTCTTGCGCTAAAATAGTTGTAAAAGGCGTCATATCAATTTGTGTGATATCTGTTTTAACTTGTGCATTATAAGCAACAGAAGGTGCTGTCAAATTAAACACAATATAAATGCCTTCTTGTATATCATCGCCTGAAAAACTATCTTTTTTATCTTTAAACCATTTTTTATCTAGGAAAAATTTATTTAATTCTCGCGTGATTAATGCCTTAATTACTGTAATATGTGGACCACGTTCTGTTAATCCAGTATTTACATAAGCAGTAATTGTAGAACTATAAGATGAAGTATAAGTTAAAATAAAATCTAATTTATTTTTACCATTTTCAAATTTACTTGTAAATCTTTTACCAATAATTTCTTTTCCTTTTATGGCATCATCAGCTAAATCACTTAATCCATTTTTAGAAAAATATTCAATTTTCTTTCCTTTATTAGTATAATTAATTAATAACCCAGGACATAGACAAGATGTTGTCCTTAGAAGAGACTGTATTTTATCATCTTCAACTTCTACATGGGTAAAAAATTCTTCAGAAGGTAACCAAGAGACTTTTGTCCCATGTTTATGTTTATCACAAGTGCCAGGTATGCGTTTATAAAATACGCCTTCATTAAATAAAATATTTTCAGTTTGACCATCACGGTACGTTTCTACTTCAAGCCAGTGTGATAAGAATGTGGTTATTTTACTTCCTATACCATACATACCCAGACTCGTGCCCTCATAAGTGCCATCATCTCTATATTTTCCAGATGTGTTTATTACCTCATATGCTGCTTGAAGAATTGACTTTCCATCATCTCTAAATGTATTAGGAATAAATCCTTGACCTTCATCAGTTACAGTAATTGCATTTCTATCATCTATTGTAATATTGATTATCGTACCATGCCCCAATCTATATTCATCAATTGAATTAGATAATATTTCCACTAAAAGCTGGGTACTATAAGTTGTATCACCACAATATACTTGTGGACGCAGCCTTGTGAATTCCAATGGCGATAATGATTCAATAGATTTTTCATTATATAAATTTTTATTTGCCATCACATTTCTCTTTCTATCATTTCAATTTGTTCGGGAGTTATACGACCAGTAGCAAGTTTATCTGCGTATTCATTCCACTTATGACCAGTATGACCTTCAACTTTTACAAAATCAACTTTGTAACCATTATTAATCATATTATAATATTTCATAATCAAATCTATATTTTCTGGTGTTTTTTTATTACTATTCTTCCAACCATTATTTGCCCAAGAAAATATCCAATTTGTAAATGTATTGATACAATAGCTAGAATCTGAACAAATTACAGGAATAGGACTACTTTTACCATATTTTTCAACAGCTGAAATAATAGCCGTCAATTCCATGCGATTATTGGTGGTATTATTTTCTGCGCCAGATACTGATGTTATATATTCATCATCGTCAGACACAACAACATAACCCCAACCGCCAGTATTAATAGCTTTTCCATTACCTTTAGCTGATCCATCTGTATATATAATCATTTGTATACATTCCTTTCTTTTTAATCTCTATATATATTATATCAAAAATTTTTTATAAAGTCAAAAATTACATTATTAAAGATAAAAATTTCCGTAGATACTTACGTATCACGGAAATTTTTTAATAATTATAAATCAATGTAATATAATAGAGTCTTTTCCAAAAAAACACTGAGCATAATTATACATTTCTAAACTACAAGTATGATAAACTAAATTATCAATACAATAACTATCATTAGCCCAAGCAGCGCATGCCAAATCTTTCATTTCAGGTCGTGCCCAATCAAAATTTTTTCTTTTTATATTTTCTTTTTCTAATATATTATTATTATATAATATTACTTGATATATATCTTTATTTATTCTATATTTATTTTTGCTTAATAATCTATATTTTTCTTTAACAGGCAAATCTATATTTTCTATTGAATTATCTATGTATTGCAATGAACAAGTTGAAATTATAGTATACTCATCATTTAATACTTCTATGGGTAAGCCTCTTTTAACTGCGCTTAAATCATAAAAATTATACTGATGCTGTATCTTCATTTTTCGCCTCTTTCTTTTGACGATTGGCGCGCATAGTATTATATAATTTTTCTTTATCTGATATATATTGCCGCAAATCTTGTTTTATTTGTTTAATATTGTCTTTTGTGGCAGTAATTTCATCTTCTATATGTTCCATGTGCTGGATCAACATACATACTGGATAAGATGTTTCATCATAATACTTGCTTTTGTTAATAGCATAATAGAGCTGATGTAAGCTTGCCAATCGAGGTTTTAAATCATTGGTTACGCGATCTTGTAATACATTAATTACGGCGCGCGCATAGGCTATATTACACCCAACCTTTTCACTTTCAAAATCTAGGTCTTCTGGATGACAAGTTGCTACACCGCAAAATATTTTACTATTTACTTCAACTATACAAGTAGCTATGTGCGCTTCGGGGTCCCAACAAAAACGGGGTTCTTTATTTTTCATAATATCTCCTTATAGAATTTTCTATTTTCTATTTATATTATATCAAAATTTTCTAGTAAAGTCAAATTGGTTCTAAAATATTTTTCGATTTATTTAGGGCTATTGTTCAAAAAATTTTGCTATGCGCGAAAATATTCCAGTCAGCGGGCACCTCGAAGCTCCACGACAAAATCCCTCACTTAATTAGGTGAGGGTCGCATTTTTGTCTTGTTTTATTTAGTTTAATTATTTATTAATAGTGACAGTCTGTACTGTTGCATTAGTTGTAAAATTAATAATTTCTATTGTAACATTTTCTATTCCATAAAGCGTATAACGCCAATTAGATAATGTATTAAGAATATTTATAATGTCTCCACCATTTTCTGCATGATTCCATTTACTATCATAAACTGCTATTGTAACAGTAGATAGGTCATCAGCAATGCGATAACGCGCTACTGTAGGAACAATAGTCGCAAGCTGTTCAAGCTCATAGGCAATATTTACTTTTGCGGACGCATAGGTATTCTGATACATTTCCTGACTTAGCTCACAAATATAATATCCATCTTTGACGGTAATAGATTTATAATTTCTACTCTGCGCTAGTGCTTTTAGCTCATCATAATCAGCATCGGTGGCTTTAATATAAATAGAACTATTGATTGTGAAATCTTCTACTGGTGCGGGATTAGGTTTGCCGCAAGCGCATAGAATCAGTACGAATGATATAAGGACAAGTGCCAATGCAATAATTTTTTTCATAATTTATATATCTCCTTCAAAATCAACCAACGTGGGTTGAATAATTTTCCAATTATCTTGTAATCTTTTATTATCAGGGTCTTTGCTAAGTGCGACAGCTGCCGCAGCAGCACTTTTCGCATATTCACCTAAATAGAAATAGGCGCGTGATAAAATGTCATAGGGAACATAAGACCAAATAGCGTCCCCTTCAAGCCACGAATACTGGCGCACGGTGCGCTTAATGGCTTCCCGCACATACCCAATAGCTGCTAAATTATAACCATTAGTCTGTAGCCATTCGGCTAAATGCATGTATGGATCACGATATTCTGGGGCTTTAGATATAGCTTTCAAGTAACACTGTACTGCTTTCTCAGCTTGATCTAATGCCAAATAATCATCGCCCATAAACATATAAAAATTGGCTCGCTCTAAGTCAGTATAACTTTTAGCATAATCTATTAAATGTTGTAATAAATCAATTGACTTTTGATATTTTCCGCGATAGCTATATTCATGCGCTAAATAGACTGGCGCGACTTCATCATCGGGATCTTCAGCGCAACGTAACTCTAATAGCCCAAGATACGACCCTCTAGATTTTGTGGGGTCGGGATAATGATGTAGAAATACATCGAATCCAAAATTAATAGTTTCTTCAGCAGTATAATTAGCCGCGGTATTATCTTCTACTCCTACTCTTGCTAGATATTCATGAACTGGTGCTTTCCATCGCCAATTCCATGTATGTAATTTATTATATCGAAATATACGCGCGGGGTCACCATTTTCAAGATGCGACCAAGCATACATATATTCACCGCGCTCATGAACTCCTTCAACCCAACGCTCTCGTATTGGCTTTGACCATCCTGGGGCTAGCCATTCATCAAGATCATTCTCAAATAGAATATTTGCATCTTTTGGAATGATATCTATATTGGCATTGCGGGCGACGTCAAAACGCCATGGGTCTATAACTTTTTGTGCATATATTAGATTAGGATATTTCTTCTTACCTTCTTCAAGCAACTTTATGGTAGCATCTGTTGATCCCGTATCTAATACTACCATATAGTCTGCTTCTGACATTGAATCAAGCCATTTATTTACAAATTTTTCTTCATTTTTACAAATGGTATAAACGGCTATTTTATTCATTTTCTTTTATCCCTTTTGATTTTCTTTTTATTTTTCTTAACCTCTTTTGCAAGACGCTTCGCCTTTGCCTCAGCTTCATCTTTCTTTTTCTTTTCAGCGGCTTTACGATTCTTGTCCATGATTTTTATTATCTTAGAAATAACTTTATTGAACGCATTTGTGCCATATTTAATATCATCACTTGCAAGCATTTTCTTTAAATAGCAAATAGCAATACCGGCAGTCAGAAAATCATCTTCATCGTCTTTAACAGCCTTAGTGAATGTGCCATCGGCAAATATAACCTTAACTACTTTATCACCATAGGTCTGTACATCAGTGACTTTAGGAAGAAATTCTGGGGCGCCTACCTGATGTCCATCTTTATAATATCGTAAAGTAAAATTGTCATTTAGAGTTGTCAGTGTATCGTCTCTGACTTCTTTTTTAGTTTTATCAATAACTTCAAGTTTATCAGCAAGCTCAAATGATATCTTACCACCACTAGTGTTGGTAGTATACCATGTATTAGGATTACAAGGGTTTACTAAATCATTTATAGTAGTTATAGCGTCACCAAATGCGCGTACTGCTGTTATTGTACCACTTAGCTGAGTGTTGGTAAGATTTGGTGCTGTTATGTTGTTTGGTTTATAGTTGACCATATTGTTTTTTATTCTCCTTTATATCGTTAATTATATCGTCCAAGCTAATCGGACGTAGATCATGCGCATCAACTTCGACATGATAGCTCATTATTCCCATTTTCATATGATAAAATGGGTCAGTTGTATGTATGTGACCGCACAAGTTAATGGTCATTTGTTTCAGACCTTTGTCATCATAATTCGCGGTAAGAGTAGGGTAATGTGATAGGTAAAATGAATAGCCATTGTATTTTAATCGCATAGCCATACACATGTGCTCAAAGATATGCGCTTGATCGTATGCAGCTAGCCTATTATCAGTGCAATGATTTCCGGCTACTAATATTTTATGCCCATTAAATTGAGATAACAATTGTACTCCCTCTATTGGTCCTAAAAGGCAATCTCCTAATACATAAACAGTATCATCGGGCGTGACAATTTCATTATATCGCTCAAGAATTGCTTGATTCATCTCTTCTACTGTATTATATCCTCTAGATTGATAAATAAAAGGCTGATTGTGATTTAGATGCCAATCGCTAGTAACATATATCATTATTCCTCTACCTCCTTCCATGTATATCCATAAGCTGTTTTAGTAATACCTAATAAAGCTCTCCGTATATTAGGATGCACTGGTTTCTTGAAATATTTATCTATTTCAGACATTGAATTAAAAATTTTATTTAATTCAACACATAATATTTTTTTATTATAACGATTTTTAGTTGTAGTTTTTAAATTTTTATAATCTATATTTTGACTTTTTAATGCCGAATAAACCACTTGGTCATAAATATTAAACTTTTGACATGTAGCAAAAACAGAATTATTATGTGTTAAATAATATTTTACAATTTCATCATAATTATAACGACAATTACCATCTCCACCCAAGGTAGAGTTATAACCCTGATTATAAGAATCGTAAAACTATATCCAATATTTTTCTTGTACTTTTAATTTTTCAGAATCATTAATTTTTTCTAATGTTTCAATCATAAAATTATTAATTCCATATTTGCGAATTGCACGATGAAAAGGAAAATTATAATCACTATGTGATTCTAAAAATGCTGATCGACAATGGTCTTTCCAACGTTTCTAAACTGTAGATTCTGTCTTGCCAATATAAATTTTATTAGTAGGTATACAAGTAATTTTATAAATATATCCCATTTTTATTTTATGATCTATCACCTAGATGCAAATCACTAGTTAGGTAGATCATTGTTTACCTCCACGATTGTTGTATATTTTATAATTCTATCTTCTTTAGGATGTTGAATAGCTTTAGCCATTGAATAAATAGCCTGTTCCGGCACTCTTTTTCTTCCTTCTCTTTTTTCATTACGCTCAATGCATGTTGCTACTGGTGTGGTAAAATAAATTGCATTAATATAAATATCATCACGTGCTAGTGCGGTAAGTAGCTTTAGGCGTGAACGCTCATTTAAATTTGTGGCATTTGCATAACAAATATTATAATGATTTAATGTTTCTTGTATTTCGTATACGAATGTTTTGAATACTAATTTCTCTTGGTCAAAATAATTATCTTCTGGGTTTAGTATTGCAAATCTGATTTTATCTCGTGATACGATTAACTTGGGATCTATTCCCGTTTCAGTCAAGTAAGTGTCTTTCCCACACCCAGGCACTCCGATTAGTAACCACAGGTGCTTCGGCTTCTTCTTTGTATTCTCCATTATTAAATGCCTCCTTAAACATCAGTGCTTCTTCATCGTTTCTACATTCTATATGATTAATTTCTTTTTTACATTTAGGACAAAATAATAATTTTCTATGAAATTGTTCTTTTAATTTAGATGTTTTACGCGGTAATGTATAGCTTTTATTTCCACAATTAATACAATAAAAATCATGGAATATAAATTGACCTTGTTTAGGCATGCATAATTTCCCCCTGCGAATCAAAATAATGTTCATCAAAAGTATCAAGATTGACTAGTGCGGCAATGCCACTCCACACAGACCCTAGGTCAATATTGATTTTATGTCCGCCGCAATAAAACATCATTTTAGGATCATCATCGCTATCTATGATAGACTGTACAGGCGTGTGTCCATGTACGATAAATGTGTTTGTGGCATTTACACCAATATCGTGATCAAACTTATCTTCGCTAGGCCAAATGTCTGTAAAATGATTTCTATCCCATAATAATTCATATTCAGATGGCATGTGGTCAGGGGTAAATCCAGCATGACATACAATCACACTATTGCCTATTGTATTTTCATGATAATACCAAGTTGGCAAACGCTTGATTTCAGATAGATAAAATGGAGTAGGATCGCCCCACTTTTCTTTGATATCATAAAATGTCTTATTGCCACCATTCCAAAACCACAAGGAGAAATCTTTTGTTTCATAGGCTTTGACCATTAAATCTTCATGATTACCTTTGAGATAAACCCACTGGGGATTATCAAGAATTGCAAGGCTAGTATCAAGACAATGCGAACCACGGTCAATGGCATCGCCTGCAAAAATTACTTTGTCATCTTCACATAGCCAACCATTTATCGCATTGTATAAATCAAGTCGTCCATGTAAATCAGAACATGCATATGTACTCATAAATATCACCTTTTTCTATTTTTATTTTCTATATATATTATACCAAAATTTTTCTAAAAAATCAAAAAATCGCCCAAGACCTAATGGTCCTGGGCTTATTTTTATTTTTCTAGCTTTTTGCTTTCTTCTTTTAATATATTATCTATGTCATGTGCGACTTTAATAAAATCTTCCTTTGTATAACCTTTTGTTGTCATAGCGGCGCAACCTATGCGGACACCGCTAGTTTCACTGGGTTTGCGCGTTTCATTAGGTACACAATTCTTATTGAGCGTAATATGATATTTATCAAGAGTATCTTGTACCCACTTACCAGTCCATGTAGGATGTTTGCGTGTAAAATCAAGCATAAAGAGATGATTGTCAGTACCACCTGTTACGATATCATAGCCTAGCTTCGAAAATTCATGAGCCATAGCTGCTGTATTAGCCACTACATTATGAATATATTGGTGATATTCGGGTGTACAATCTTCTTCTGCGGCGATAGCCTTAGCCATAATAATATGTTCAAGCGGACCGCCTTGATTGCCCGGAAAGACTGCGCCATCAATCTTCTTAGCCAAATACGGCTTACAGAAAATTAGCGCACCACGCGGTCCACGAAGTGTTTTATGCGTAGTAGTCGTGATTACATCAGCTAGCCCAAATGGGGTAGGATGGTCACCCGCCGCAATCAATCCCGCAATGTGAGCCATGTCTACGCAGAAATAAGGCTCATAAGGTGTATTATTACCTTTCTCTTGTCTATTACGATTTACAACATCTTTAGCCACTTGGATAAGATTATATATCTGGCGGAAACTAATTATACGCGAATAAGCGCTAGCTCCTGTAAGAATAACAGTAGGCTCATATGCGATTATCTGGTCATAAAAATTATCATAATCAATCCAACCATACTGGTCCAATCCATAATGTACAAAATTATATACCTGGCCACTGAAATTTACGGGGCTCCCGTGGCTGAGGTGCCCACCAGAAGCTAGATCAAGTGCGAGTATAGTGTCGCCTGGTTTACAAAGAGCCATATACATCGCCGCATTAGCCTGTGAACCTGAGTGCGGCTGTACATTTACATGGTAATCAGTCTGAAATACATCACGCCATTTATTGCAACAATATTCTTCAAGTTTATCCACATTTTCGCAACCGCCATAATATCTTCCACTGCGCCCGGAAATGCGCGTTACATGTTCCGGATATCCTTCCGCATATTTATTTGTAAACACGCTCGCACAGGCTGCCCGCACAGCATCACTTACAAAATTTTCACTTGCAATTAGTTCTATATTTTCATCTTGCCTTTTGATTTCATCTAGCATATATTGCGTAGTTGGTGAATTACTAGGCAAATAATTTATTAGTTCTTTATCAAGATTTGTCATTGATTATGGGTTCTCCTCCATTCATTTATTGTAGGCTGGCTACTTTCATCATGTAGGACATCTTCAATATTATCAAATCCGTGATAGTATTGAATAAATTTGTCATCGGGTTCAATACGGTCTAGATGAAAATGACCAAAACAATATTTATTAAATTTAATTTTTGATTTTACTTCTGACAAGAAATGCTCGGTTGAATTATCAACAGTACTCTGGTCAATAAAAGGAAGAAAGGCGTCGGTAGGTCGATTCTCATAAGGACAAGTATGGGTAAGTACAAGGTCAAATTCTCTATTATCTGTAATAAGATTAAATATTGCGTCTTTCTCATCTTGATTGGGCTGCTCATCCTCAAACCAATTCCATCCATTTTCAAGACGATAGTATTTATCAACTGAATAAGCACCGCCTATTACAAGGGTTTTATGTCCATTAAAATAATAGATGCCATTAGTTAGATATCTAATATTTGGAAAGTCTGGATCATACCATACATTACCCTGGATAGTCGCATCGTAAGAACAAGTAATATTAGGAAGTTTAGTAGGATTGTAATCATGGTTGCCGCGGATACAATAGAAGATGCACTTGGTATGCTTGGCTATTGTTTCTTTAAGAAGATAGTCGCGTTTATTCAGATAATAATTTACTCCGGCGTCGCCAAGTATAATGACTGCGGCATTAGGGTTCTGCGTAATTTCACTAGGCCAATACAGCAATACATTCTCAAAATTTCCGTGTTTATCACCTGTAATAAAATATGTCATGATTTTGTAATTATCTCCTTCCTCAGTCCTTTTTCTATAATTTGATATTGTATAGTATCGAATAAATCTAATACAGCCTTATCAGAAACATTGATATCATACTTTTTCATAGCTTCTTTTTCCATAGTTTTTATTTTTACAAGATATCTTTGGGCTAATACTCTTGCTTCTTCCAGTGGCATGTGTGTTGTTTTGAGATGCATGAGAATTTCCTTAACTTCTTCATCTGGCTTCAAGCAATCTTTATAATCAATACCTGCCAAATAATCTTCCATAAAATATCTAACACGGGCTAGATGATGTAGCTGTTTAGCCGAATAACCAAATTCTTCTATCTCCTTTGCGGCAATAGGATAAGGATGCTCTAGTGCATGGTATTTTTCAAGGGCAACTCCAACCATTGCTTTAACAGCTCGCGCAGGATTATAATGTGCAATAGCCTCACGGTTTTTAACTAGCTCATTCCATTCAGGAAGATAATATTCATTAACATATTTATAGTCAGTAAATAATATCTCAACGAAATTTATATTCGCTTTTTTAAATGTTTCCATGTATAGGCGCACATCTTTTAGATCAGTATGCGCGGAATCGCTCGGCCGCACATATGTAGTTGAAATAGGTTTCTGATTCATTGCAATATCTTTCAACGTTGGGACGACTATTAATTTAGTGTCTATATCTGAACCCTCATAATCAAGACCATAATTCTGACTACCTTGCAAGAAGATGCCCAAAATATTATCAGCTGGATAACTATAATTATTTTTAAGCACAGGAATAATGTCATCAAGATGTTGCTTGACCATTTATTTTTCCTCCTTTTACTTTTACTATAAATATTATACCATAATTTTTTTATAAAATCAAAAAAATAAGGGACTAGCTCAATAAGAACTAGTCCCTTTTATTTATTATAATGTTTCAAATGATAGATAATATTGTAAGTCAGAAATTGCTTTATTTAAATCACGATAATAAGATACAGTAATATTATTACTATCGGGTGAAATAAGTGTAATTATATCATTTTCACTATTAATAGATACAATATTGCCTGTAGCATCAGCTTGATGTATAATAGGCTCTTTATATTGTTGGTATGCACTTACTCGTTGACCATGCTCAATCTATGGCTTGAATACTAAATTATTAACAGTATATCCCTTTTTAATACCAATACCTATTGTATATTTAGCATTTTTTTGACATTCTAACCAAATATCACTACTGCCCTAGGTCAAGAAATCTTCTCCATCAGTGACATATAAATAATACGTTGTTTCACTAGCGTGATCTTTTGGCGCACCAGAAATTGCATATTTGCCAGCCGCGGGGAATAAACCAGATTTAAATGGATATTGAATATCATCGGTTGCAGTACCATTAGCAGTAATTGTACCATCATTGTTGTTTGTGAATATTATACCGTTAATAGTAGTAGTAGTAAATTGATAATCGCTTGGTAATAAATTTCTGCCATATTTTTGAATAATGGCATTAGGCGCCGTGATAACTTTAAGTGGACGAATTACAGGATTCATATCTCGCAATGAAACTATACCAATATTAGATTTTGTATTAGTCAATAAACCATTGATGTCATCTAAATCGGCTTTTTGATTTAATTGATTTTCAATAGCTTTAAATCTATTATCTATTTCCTCTTTTGTATAACTTGAATTATCAATAGTAAAATAAGTTGTACCACTCCAGCGATATGAAGAACCAGTGGTAGTATCAACATATATTTTTGATTTATCGCCCTCGGTAGGAAAACTATCTCGTCCGGCAAATTCTAGTACCTCATCAACATAAGAAGGTAATTGACTGGCAGGAACTTTACCATTGACTAGGCTAGCTTTCTTTTTATTTAGAAGGGCATAAGTAATTAAATCCATATTATTAGCTCCTTTCTAAATTAACCAAGTTTAACCCATTTCTTTGCATTGTTTAAGATATAGACATCAGAAGTTTCAGCACACAGTGCGGTTGACCCTGGAGCGCAGTAAGTCGGGAGTTTGTCAACATCAGCTTTTGTATCTATAAGGTAGGTAATTACACCGTATGTATCTTTATCATTTTGTTTCATAATTGAAATCATAATAATACCTCCAAAATAAAATTTTTTATTTCTATTATATTTTAGAAAATTAGTTAGGTCTATTGATGATAATTGACCAAATAAAAAAGACCCTTGTCTTTTATTCAGACAAGGGTAATGAATTATTTAGGTTCTTTACCTAAATTTTTATCAAATATTTGATCCCAGTATGCATAACGCATATTTCTGTGTTTTTGTTTATTTTTAAATAAATCGGTTACACGTCGATCTGATAAAATCTCATTTTGTAATTCGCGACGCTTTTGCACTTTCAAATTATAAAGATAATTATTTCCAACTTTAGTAAAAATTTGTTTTAATAAAGCTTGAATTTTTTCATGCTCTGGATAATGAATTAATAAATAACATAAATATTCATAATTAAGCTGGTCATATAATTGACTATTGTCTGCTACTTTTGTTAGCATCCAATTTAATTTATTAATAATTTGAATTTCATCTTCTTGTTCTAAGCTAACTGGAATTAGTGAATTTATAAAGTCATAGGTCGTTAAATTAGTGTTCAACATTTTTGTTAACCTCCTGACATAGCTTAATTAAATATTGACTTTCTATAGTATTTATCTTTGACCATTCATCTATAATATTATTATCTTTTACTAATGAAAAAAGCAAAGCGTATTTCATACGCAATAACATACATACTTCATACATAGGAACTATGGGATTACCAGATTCATTATAATTACAACTTAAACAAGTGCCTGGACATAATCCTGCAAATAAACACTGTATGCATTTAGGCATTTCACTTCGTTTAAGATGGTCTTTAACAATTAATATATCTACATTATCTGCAATAAAATCTGTTATTTTTCCATCATTAATTTGATAATGCCCAATAGTAAATAAAGAATTGCTTAAATTAGGACATAGACCAACTGCTAATGTTGCTAAATCAATAGTTAATGAATTATAGCAATGACAAGGAATTGTATCTTGACTAGAACAAATTAATGGATTTAATTGTACTATTGATTCTTTTTCAATTATCCATTTAGCCAATTGTTCTTTTCCCATAATATTAAGATATATATTAAATAATGTTATATAATATTGAGACAATAAATTAATATCATCCATTGTATATCTATATCCCTTGTCTTCTATAAATCTTGTATTAAGTAATTCAGGAGTAGAAAAATATTGTTGCCACCAATCTAAATTAGATAAACAATTTTTTAATTTATTACCTATTAAAGTTACAGTATTATATACTAAATGAGTTTTATGCCAAAATTTGTATTGTTCATAAAAATTTTGAGTTAATCTATCATCTATATCCAATCCTAATCCATTAACATAAGTACGAAAAACTAGTGTAATACGTGTCCGAGAAAAAGCTTGATGATAAGTTTCCCATAATTGCATTAAATTAGGATAATTAAGAAAAGGACAATTACCATGAATAATAATTTGTTTAGGTTTAAATCTGGCACGTCCAAAATTATTTAATAATAAACCTAAAATATAATGCGTTTGTTCTAGATTTTCTTGCCAACCTTCACCAAATAATTCAATGTTGCATTGATAATCATTTTGAATATACCATTGAATAAATGGTAATAAATTATTATATCCAGTTGTTATTGTGTCAGTTTGAAAATTATTAAAACAAAAATGATTTTTTGTTATTTGATTGTCTATAATAAAACTTAATGTACGCAAATCTTTAGTTGCTGAATTATTAAAAATATCATAATAATTACGATGTAATATATCATTAGCTAAAGCATTATTTTGTTCATTATAAGTAGTGCTTATCATAAATTATGCTCCTTCTTATATCGCAAAATTGTATGTGACGGCTTAGAATAATCACGTTCAACAATTTCTACAGCGCCATTGCCTAATAGTCTTAATCCACCAACTGATGAAATTTGCGGTATTCCAGATTCATGAATATTTTCTCTAGCACAATTACAGTGCGTGGCAATAATACGTGCGGCAGACATGCGTGCTCTAGGGTCACTATAATAAATCCAAGGTACTTGTCCTGATAGGGCTAGCTCGGTTAATCCAGCTTCTTTTATACTTAGCCCAATTGTTTGATATTCAGTCCAACTTTGCATAATATACCATTTATAATGTTTTATATCTTCGTCTGTTGCAGTCAAAGGATTAAAACTACCGTGCTTTTCTACAAGTTTGGCGGCTCGTAATAAATTATCATTATGCTCTTCTTTTAACAAATCTTGATAATCTTTACGATGTTCTACAAAACACCCTGGACATGGATTTAATGTACCATCAGGACTAATCACTAATGCTTGTGCAAACATATCACAACCTAATACTGGCTCATTTATATAATAGTTTTTGCCAAAAACTGTCTGACTATAATAATATTCACCCATTGTAGCCAAATTGTCACTTTGTTCAAAATTATTCATTTTAATATAATTCCAATTACGTAATACAGTATTATAATTAATACCGTCTTGTACAGTTGCCTTATAGGGGGTTGCAATTGATGGAAAAGCATAAACTCCTCTAAAATTACGATGATAAATTTTACTATTTAACATAGCGATAAAATCTTCAAACCATTGCGCATATTTTTCCATTTCAACAATATCAGTTAATTTAGAAAAATATAATTCAGAACCAACAGTAGCTTTAACTGCGAAACGAAACTGTTTAATATTCTTTAATTCAGAATTATTAAAAAAAGTCGCCAAGGCGTCTATTTGTTTTTCATACATTTTATCAGATACTTGGTGTCCATGTTCACGCCAGATACCCTCTGGACCATCAATAGATAATTGCATTTGTAAAGTAAATGGTTTAACCGTCAGTTTATTTAAAGTACTAATAAAATCTATTAAATCATTTGTATTTGTTGTAAAATTAGTGGGAATTAACCAATAATCTATATTAGGAAAAATTTCAAATAAATCAGGCAAATTTTCAGTTACTTCATTAATTCGCAAAAATGATTCTCCGCCCCATAAATATATTCCAGTAATTTCTAATGGATTAATATCTAATCGATCTAAAACTTTCAGTATTGTTTTAGGATATTCATGATTAACCCATGCTGCTTGAATTTCTTTATCTAATGCATGATATGCTTCATTCTTATGCAAATAACAAAATTCACAATTCAAATTACAAGCTGAAGTAGTAAATAAATGTAAAGCTTTGACAGGTGTCGTATCAGTAATAAAATAATCAAGACTTTGAATATTGTTCATGATTCGCAACACCCTCCACAAGGATAAGTATATTCACAACCAACGCAAGGCGTATATGAACATGCTTCATAGTTACATTGTATTCCAATATTAATAAGCTGATTTACATAAGCTACTAAGCTTGTCAAACTAGAACCTTTAATTAAATCACCTATACCTGCAGTATTAGTAGGTAATGAAGGTATTGTACCAGTAAAATAATTTTGATTATGGTATGCCGTAGCATCGCTATACCAACTAGGTGCATAAGCTTTTGTACCCCTAGTATATGATGGTTGTACTGGTGCATTACCAACTGACCATCCATAATTAGTCCCAGAAGCGTCATCTGAAGTTTGATTCAAAGCTGTAACTAAGTTAGAAATTTTGTTATATAAGGATGTTAAATATTGAGGATTAGCTTTAAAAAGCGAGCCAGTATTAGTACTATATTCAGCCATGATTTACCCCCAAAAAATTAAAATTTCTGATAATGTAGTACCGCGTGATTGAATTATATAATCAAAAGTATTAATACCATGCTCTTTATGATATGATACTATATCATAAGAAATTAAAACTTCGGAAATAGTATTGGTGTCTATTACTTTTAATTGTTCCCATACTTGTTTTAACTGACTATCAGATAAATCAGAAATAGAACGTTCAATATTATAATGATGCATATTTTCAGCTGGAGTAGTATAAATCGTTGTTAGATTTTCTACATCTGAAGTAATAACAGTGTTTTCTTTGGTATTATCTTTATATTTTATAGTAATAGTTAACATTAAATAAACTCCTCTCCCGTAAAACGAATTTTATTAAAATTATCATCAAATTTAAATGTTACATTAGTAAGTGAAATTGTATAATTATCCAATGTAATATTTAAATTTTGACTGGGTAAAATTTTTTGTAAAGCTTTTGGGAAAATTGTTTCAGGTATTTCTTCTATATCACTGTCGATAGGATCTGTATCTATTACTCCTAAGATACTATCTAAACCTAAACGATGTCGTGAAATTATCTAAAATCTATTCCAAGTAGCTATAGTATTTTCATAAACAATTATATTAGTATCAATATCAAGAATTTGAATATACATAATTCACTCTCCTCCTTTATTTTCTTTCTATATTTATTATAACAAAATTTTTTTGTTAAGTCAAATTAAAAAACCCTTGAATAAGGGTTTAATAAATTAATTATTTTTTATTCTAATCACTGGGCATAGATTGTATTAAACAAGTAATAATAGCTAATATTTCTACTATAATTGCTAACCCAGCAGTTGCTATTTTATTTAATACTGAATTTTCTGGACTTTGTATTGTCTATATTAGCATCAGTATAATGATTACGGTACATAATATTAAAAGTAGCATACGCGCAATCAATGCAATTATTGTCTTCATAGGCAATGCTCCTTTTTAGTTTTTATTTTCCTTTTTCTCTTATTATATATATTTTACCTTTTTGGTCTATAACATTATATTTTTTATTAAATTCAACGAATGAAACTGAATCATTTATAAATGCTTCATGTTCTATATAATCTATTATATTGGCTGGTTGACAAGTCAATAAACATACAGCAACACAAGCAAGTATTCCAATAGCAAGGAATATTACTCCATATCGAAATATACTATCAGTATCGAATGTTTTACCAATAATTATTAAAATCATTGGAATTGCAAGAACTGATATTATAAATATGATAGCCCAAGTAGGCAAAACGTCTTTGTAATATATTGTGGTATTTAATATTTCTACTCCAGGCATATACTTCTCCTTTTAATTTTGGCTAATTAGTTACTAACAGGCGCACCACGTGAAGGTTTAGCCATTTGCGCCCGAGCCCTTAAGCGGGCTTTAGCTGGGGTCGATAGTATCGCCAATCCAAGCTACTCTTTAGTCTAAGGTTTTACCCTTTCATATTATAAGGGTTTTATTTTAAGTCAATTTAATTGAATTGACCATTTTATATTGCTATTAACACCTCTTCGCCAGGATCACAACCAAGTGCTATCAAGCCATTGTTAATGGCAATCAATTCTGACTTAGCATATTCATCATAATATTCACGTTCTTTGACGTGCCAAGATATGTAACTATCATTAGAACCTATATACTCCGTCAAAACATCACGGACATCTTCATCGGTTATTTCTTCTATATAAAAAACTTTCATCATTCTCATTATATTGCGTCACCTTTTTATTTGCAATATTTCTCTACAATTTGATTAATTACATTTTTACATTCTTCGACAATTTCTTCTGTCGTCCATTTTTTCTTGTCTGGAAACATGTTATTGAGGTAAGTATCTCCATAATCCATGTAGTCCCCATAATGAGCATAATCCCAGCCGATAAACCAACCCTTTTTGTCAACAGTGTTAAGAGTAGATTCTGAATATGTAAGCCCGCCGTGGCAATATATATCAATATCGTTATAGCACACTCCATTTAACGGAGAGTCGCTTACATCAACATAAGCGGTCGGGTGTGTACGCAGATTAAGGACATAGTAATTAAAATTTTTATATGTTCCGGCGGCTATTTGCTCAGCACTTCCAGGACGATTTTTATTATAAATCACTGGTTTTATAAATGTTTCTATCATTTTGCCACCTCATTTATTTTGTGAATTCTTTTGTTATTTCATCTATAATTTGTACTGCATCTAAAAATATCTTCGAACAAACTGTATCTGCCTTGATGCCATCCTAATATATACATATCCTCTGGAGGCAGATTAGGTTTATTTATTTCCAAAATTATTTTTCCTAGTTTGTTCATTTTCTTTTTTTAGCTTATAGATATTATCTTTGTTTACTCTCATTATTCAATTATCCTTTCATTACTGACTATACTCTCTTGTGTGAAGTGGATAACTGTATTTTACAAAAATTATATTAGTTTTCCTTATGGTCTACAAAGAATGTTTCTGCATCAAACCACTTGTCCTTAATGATATTGCCAATAATCTTGACTGGATCACCCCATCCTTTAGTGGCAACACGAATATATTTACCCTTTAAGTCTTGAAACTTTTCGACGCCAACAGTGTCCATAATTCTAATTAAGTATTCCATGCCAACAGCACTGCCGTCAAAGAAGTCATCAGCTGCACCTAGGTAGCCGTGTCCAAGACAATAGCCACCATACACTGCGCCCCAGCTATCACCTTCAAGTGTCATTACTAATGTAAGACATCCATGGTCAGCCATACTGAGGTCTACGTTTGTGATAAGTGCGTTTTCAATTTTGTAACCGGCTTCGATTAATTGTTCTTGTGTATATTTCTTCATTGTTTATTCTCCTTATCCAAAGGTTTCATATGATGTATAATATCTATCGCCACATTTGTGTTTGGAGTTATAAAAATATCTTTTTCAGTTAGAATGTTTGTCATGATCTACCTTCATTAAATTTACTTATATGTGAACTACCGACAGCTAAAGCAGTCGGCTTCTTTATCAAACGACTCTTTAAAATCACATCGCCGCAGCGGATAGCGACAAGCGCATTTTCTATAAGATGTTCACAATTAGTCATATTATTCGCACCTTTCCCACGTTATTACGGTTTCTTCTTCAAATAATGGTGATTCAATCTGTGAATTAACTTTCGCTACTGCTGCTTTAAAACAGTTAACAAATTGTTCAGCCTTAAATGCATCACTGAATGTAAGTGCTTTTGTAGTAATATTTTCACAATATTCTACAGTAGGAAAAAGAAATTTCCAATCATCTCCTACATCAACAGAATAAGAATACATACTTGTTAAATTTCTATCTTTAGTACTAGTAGTAAGTGTTATGGTTACATCTTCACTAGGGTCATTGGAACATCTTTTGATTTCCGTAGCAGAAAAATCTACATTAGGAATATCAATTACTCTAATTATAACTATATTTTCAACTATACCAATATCTACAACAAGTTTTTCATTTTTCATAATCATTCTTTACTCCTTTCAATATCATCTACTGTCGGCTCAGGAATTTCCTCGCCCACATAAATATAATTATTTATATCATAGTTATTATTGAATTTTGCATAATCAATTATATTGATAAGGAAAGCGAAATAATTACATGCCCATTTCAAATCATCAAGATAGTTAGTATTTTCATTTATACTACGCCCTATCTCAAGAAGCGTTTCCATTTTTTCGTTAACAGAATTATTCATTTTGACAACTAACTCTCGCTCATCTTTGTCGGCTTGTATGCTGCGTTTTACACATTCAATGCCTTGTTCAATATCGCATATAATCTGATTTAAATTATCAATAGTCAGAGGTTTAATTTTTTCATAAGGCGCACTACAATAACGATATACTTCTGTATTACGACTAAATTCACCTATTGGTATAAACTCATTAGTATTTGATTTTATAAAAAAATACTTATATGCACTCATAACTGCACCTTCCCCTCGTTTAATTCTGCAATCTTTCGTTTAGCTTCTTCTTCATCAAAAGTCCAATCAATTACATACCCCGTAGTTGTCTTAGTGATTGGGGTTAATATAAATTCATCATAGGTACCATTATGGTCATTAAACATCCAGACCAATGGTTCGGTAAATTTATATTTGCCCGAAAAAGGCAATGGCAAATAACCATATTGTGCCCAATGACCTATAAGATAGATTGTGCGGCAATCAGCTAAAATGCGTATTATCTCTGGGTCATTTGCGGAATATCTGTCTTTCATTTATTTTTCCTCTTTTTCTTTTCCTTATTAAATTTGTATTTGTGCGTCACCTATATGTTTAATAATTATTGTATAATCATACAAAGGAAATTTTGCACATTCTGTTTTGAATCCATTATTCTCATTTCTGTGGAGTATCTGGTATTCATATATCAAACCTCCTTTAGCAGAATTTCTTTTAAGTACCAAAGATGTCGCCACCACCGCTTTAAATTGAATGAGCTCCTCTTTTATTTTTCTATCAAGGTGAAATCTTGGCACTATATTAATCGCACCATATTCAAATTGAAAGTCGTCCGATACGTATCTATAGTAGGTATTATCAATAATCTGACAGTTTTTTATAAATTCGATTTGCTCAATACTCTGCTTCATTTACAATTTCCTCTTTTTTTTCTTTTTCTCTATATATATTATATCATAAATTTTTTATAAAATCAAAAATAGGGAATAGCCTTAGCAGCTATTCCCTTCTTTTCCAGTATATGTGTATCGTATGACTACGCCAATGTCTTCGCGCAAGAAACCTTTTTTTACTAAGCCTTTCAATGTAGACCTATCAATTTTTTCACCCGTAATATTGCTATACTCACCTTGTGTAAATTCTTTGTCTTTGAAATACTTACGAATATAGGTTAATGCTCTCGGAGTTGGACTTTTATGCAATATATCTTTTTTTGGCATTAATACCGACCCTTCTTCTTCTTACTATTGTAACGCGTATTATAGGTTGTATTGTATGTGCGGCTATTGCTATTACGGCGTTCTTTAGCTAGCATCACGCGAGTATAGCGCTCTGCCGCACGCTCACATTCTTTTGAACCACGTCTATAGCAGCCAATACTATCGGGGTCATACCAACTACAAAAATCACATTTATTCATACGATTACATTCTCCTTCTTATGTTGCGCAAGGATTAGTTAAAATAGCGTCACCTCGTAAAGGTTCCTTGCCTGATGCCGCTGGATAACTGGATTTGAACCAGTGAAATGCTAGGGTTAAAGTCTGTTGCCTTACCGTTTGGCTACGCCCCTATATAAATTGCACTAAAGACTGAGCGAGTTCATTTTTCAGAACTACTTTAATGGCGGAGGATTTTACAACTCTTTTCAGAGTAAACCAACCTCACTTCCCTCACCAACTCAGTCGGCCGATTGGACCTGAACCGTTTCCAGTGTATGGCTGGGATAGCTGGGATCGAACCAGCGAATGCGGGAGTCAAAGTCCCGTGCCTTACCTCTTGGCTATATCCCATTAATTATTACCTATATCCAACTTTGTCATACATAGGCGCATATGATTTGATATGTTTATGTGTCATTATGCCCAGCAGTTTTTCATTACCATCTACTTCCTTGATATAGATACGCGCTACATCACTAGTCACAGCCTCACGTCCCTTCGGTCTAGTCAGCATCTTAGCGACTTCTTCCAATCTTATCATATCAGTAGTTGCTAATTCCGTGCGGGCATAGCTACTGATAATTACAAATACGGGTTTATCATTTTTGAATAGCGGTTTAGCATCATATACTTTGCCGCACCAGTTCATGGAATATTCATCGTGAATTTCCGTAATTATTAAATGTGACTTTACAAGTACTTCTTCCATTATGTATTCTCCTTCTGTAATGAACTGAAAAAATTCATAATGTCATTATTTACTTCTCTTGTATTGACATCTTCGCCTCGTGGCGCTGGTTTAGATTGGTAATAAGGATGCTCTTTGCGCCAACACGCTAGCATACATTTCGCCACAGCCTCTTCACTTTTATAGGCGCGGCCGCAAGTCGGACATACATACATATTTACATACCACTCTTTTTTCTTGTTTCTATATATATTATATCATAAATTTTTATAAAAATCAAAAGAAAAAGAAGGCGTCTGGGGTCCCTTCTTGGCATAACTAGTTGTCGACGGAACTATTATGCTACCCTATGGATTTGCCACCATAATCGAAATTTTATTTCTCCATAAAAATTTATAAAATGGGATGACACTTCTACATCTGGGCGGTTTCAGCCTTTATTGTCGCGGCAACTCTCCGACAGCTGGAGCTAGCGATAGGATTCGAACCTACAATAACTTGATTACAAGTCAAGGGCGTTACCATTGCGCTACGCTAGCATAAAAATGCATTTTCCCCTGCAGTGGGAATCAAGCTCTAGACTTAGCTTTGGCTAATGCATTACTAACCAACCATACTAAATTATCAAACATTCTACCGGCTGTGGGTTTTATTTTATATTCCGGAACTTATCGCAAGATGATCAAGCCTTGCCCCACTAATTACGAATTAAGAGCTTCGTAGGTCCTACCCTATGATAAATTTAATATGGATTTTATGGCGCTTCGTACTGGACTTGAACCAATGACACTGCGGTTAACAGCCGCATGCTCTACCAACTGAGCTAACGAAGCATGTATGTGGGAATACCACCACCCACTATGACAGCGGCCCCTGTGTGCTGTCTTTCTGACTTCAGATAAAATAAAGTGTCTAGAATTTATTTATCACAAGCTATACACAAAGTTGCCCTTGTGTATGTCTCGAATGCTTAGTCAGCTGCATTCATTGCATTGGGCGAATTTTACCGCCCAAAGAAACTGTTTCTACATTAAGTAGATCAGCTAATATATCTTGGCTGTTCATCTAACTCCATTTAACCAACTGCTGCTTTGCAAGAAACATTTGCACCACCTTCTGCTCCAACCTGAGATGGGAGGCTTGATATGACATATCAATTTAGGCTTCGTGGCACCAAGATTTGTACCCGCGGGAAATAGGTTCTTCCCCTATCATTTAAGCTATTAATTATGCACCACGGGATTTATTACATGCAAACATCTTACTTCAAGCTTTAGATGTTCAAAAGCATCACAATATATTTCTCTGCAATCAGTCAAAATATATGCTATCACACTTTATTATGGTAGTGTTCACCATTCTTAAGAAATGACTTTCGGTAGTCAACCGACACCCTCCAAGGAATTGCACCTTGCGCTACTATTAAGGGTGATATAAAGAGATAGGGAATTCTATTGCGAATTTTACACTGGGGGACATCCCCAATAACCTAAACTCTCTTAATGTTGTAGTGTGTCTCTTATGAGACTGGTACGCGCGGGGGGACTTGAACCCCCAAGGCTTCATTACCGATGGATTTTAAGTCCATTGCGTCTACCGATTTCGCCACGCGCGCATATTTAATTTTCAAATTTCTTTTCTTTTCTTTTTTCTTACTATAAATATTATATCATAAATTTTTTATAAAATCAAATTGTTTTACTTTACCTGGAATCGTACAAGCTCTTTAAGATTGACATTAACATCAATAGGCTTCATCAAGTCCAAGCTAAATATACCTAAAATAGATTTAGCATCTACTCTATAATTGCCTTGTGCGGCAATGGCTTCTCCATCTACTGCACGCATTAGCTCTGTGAAATCATTCACATCTTGAATAGTATTTAATTTAATTAACAAATTATAACCTTCTTTCTTTATTAGTCTAGATTGATTTGAGGTAAAGGGACTCGAACTCGCGGCATCTTACTCCAAAAGCAGATGCTCTACCAACTGAGTTACAGGCACATATGGTCCCGAGGTGTTATATCTGCTGTCACTATAGCCACTTTTTATTCCGAATTACTTCCTCAGAATTGTGAGTTCTTATACTAAGTATTCTTCTTGCAGACTCGAGTGGTGCGAGAAGATGGAATCGAACCAACGACCTCGGCGTTATCAGCACCGCGCTCTAACCTACTGAGCTATTCTCGCATATATTGCGGACATTCATACATTCTCTCGAGCGAACATATAAACTTGGCCGACTCTAACCGCAAATCGACTCAAACCTTATCCCTATGCATAGGGTTGCACTATTATTGCCAAAAGGAGTGGCAACTGTTTGTATTGCGAGCACACAGCTTTCTTGCTGACGAGGCTCATACTTGCTGCATGCTCTGGACCATAACCTTAGAACAGGGTGCATTTCTGGGGGTTGTCATCCCACTACGTAATTTGCTCCCATCAAGACGAGGGTTTTGAGTCTTTCTGAACGACCAACGGGTTGCGCTTGCGGTCTTGACAGAGGCGTGTTAGCCTGACGGAGAAGGAGAGATTCGAACTCTCGCACCGGTTACCTGACCTACGCCCTTAGCAGGAGTGCCTCTTCGGTCTACTTGAGTACTTCTCCAAATATAAATGGTGTTCGGTGTTGCTTGCTCAAAGCTATTTTACACAGCTCCCACACCGAAGGGAGATAGAGACACATAAGGCTGTGGCACTGCCGGCAATTCGTTTGCCATACGATTAGCACTTATTGGTCCTGCTAAACTGAACCGCCCTTACTAAAACATCGTGGGCACGATGGAAGTTATTTTGAGTAAGCTGTACTTCAACAGCCTTTGGTCGGGGTAGAGGGACTCGAACCCCCGGCGTCCTGCTCCCAAAGCAGGTGCGCTACCAACTGCGCTATACCCCGATAAAGTAGCTTAATAGCTACTTATTCATATATTATAGATGTCTCTGTCTATGGCATTCTTCGCACAACATTACACCATTTGCAAGTTCTGTAACACCGCCATTATACCACGGTACAATGTGATGCGCATGCATTTCTGCCTTAAGATAGTGTTTGCCGCAATCAGGACATATACCACACTGCTGATTATACATCGTAGTTTTCTGCGCCTCATTAAACTCACGATGTTTCAACAATGTTTCATCACGTGTTATACAATATTCACAAATTTTTGCAACAGAAATATCCAATTCTTTGGTTGCTTTGTACATCATTAGTTCATTAAATTTTTCACTAATTTCATCAGCATCAAAATCTTCGGTATGATAATCATTATATAATTTACCCCAGTTGACCGTTGCCATGCCTTTATCATATGTCTCATAAAATACCGTAGTTATCCAGTTAATTACATTGTTAAAATAATTCCATAAATCAGATGCATCTTTATCATTGATATGTGCTTCCATATAATTGCATATATCAACATCTTCTTTACTACCAATGCGCCAAGAAATTACCTGTTCAAGAATTTCTTGTCTATTAGCATTCTTATTGGTATACTGACCGCCAAGACGTTCGGCAGGACATTTTGCAGTAGATGATGCATTAGCTTTACTAAAATAACGTTTAGCATCGGTAAGCCATCTACTTACATAGCTGGCATTACGCAATTCTTGCGGATATAATTCTTCCCCCGCAATATTAATGGTTTTAAACCATTCCATCTGTTCGGCTTTTGTGCCGCGGCATATATATACTTCCAATTCGTAATTCATAAATTTAGCATACAAATCAGGGTCAATTCTTTTGAGTGTATGTATATATATGCGCGCATTATCTTTAAGCCAAGGAGCCTGAAAACTGGAAATTCCATCTACAAAATTACATAGACTAATTGTGCGCTGCTGTCCATCAAGGCAATCGTATGTGCCATCGCCGTTATCAACCCAATACATGATATTAAGCGGGAAGCCTTTGAGCGCAGTATCAATTACCGCATTTTCCTGCTTTTTATCATAGACAAACATGCGCTGAAACGCTGGCCGCACACATAATTTACCATGATATGCATACACACCACGTTCAATATCTTCTTCTGAATCATTCTTATAACCATCACATAAGTCAACAATTTTAATAGACACTCTTTTAATTTCCATAATTCAAATCTCCTTTAGCACTTTATATAATAACTTTAGCTTTTGTATGATTGAAAAATATTATTATTTGTTTATTTTCTATAAATATTATACTATATTTTTTATTAAAAATCAATAAATTCTTTATTTCTTGCGACGAATTAATACACGATCGTATTTTTCTTTGCCATTAATTAATCCACGATTTCTATGTTTACTATCTGTTCTTAATTCTTCTACAGCGTCACTAATATCGCTAGAACTAGTATGTCCAAGAATTTCAAATTGATTTGGATTATACTTATCTAAAAATGTAATTGGCACTCCCATTACTTCAAAATAATCATTAGGAATATTTGCAATTTTATCTACTTCAATCGCTTTGTAATTTTCATAATTGGGATATATATTTATATCATAATTTTTAGTCAATACCAGTTCTTCATTGCGTTTTATTGTATCTAAATTAGTAAACCAGCACACATTACCAAAAGTTTTTATGCTACCATCTGGTTGATTAAATTTTTTAACCATATTATATCCAGTCCAAATTTTATTATCTCGAATTAGCTTAAAAATTTCTTTATAAGTAAATGCATTTTGATTACCAATGATTAAAAATGATTTATCGGCAGTCATAATAGCATCAACAAATTCCCTAAATAAACTAAATGGCGGATTTGTACATACTATATCACATTCTTTCATAATGTCCAAACATTCAGGTGAACGAAAATCGCCATTGCCTTTTAAATCTTCTTGCATAGCATCGGCATCATCAATGAATCCATCATTAGTTGTATCACTATCAATCCAGATTTTATAGGCTTTTCCTTCTTCGTTATAATGTGTAGCAATTAATTTTTTTAATCCGAACGAATCAAAATTGTTCACAAAAAATGACCAAAATTCGCTTTTCTTTTCCGCGGGGTCATCACAAGGTAAATAAACTATTTTATCTCGAAATTGTTTGCGATATTTCATTACTTCAGCTTCAATATCTTCATATCGAGTATAAAATTCATCATTTTTTACCTTTTTTGCTAAACATAAATTACTATTATCACAACCTTTAGATACATCTTCAGCTTTTATTTTTTCAAATATTTCAACCAAATTGTCAATAGCTTCATATTGAACGGGACTACCGCCAAGCTTATTGATATATCCATTATTAGCAACACTATTCAATGTAGCAGCAACAATCTTTTCGCCGCATGCATCACTTAAATCTTTTGCACTAAATGCGCCATGCGGATAATTATCAATAATTTTTTCTACCGCATTACGTCCTTTCTCTGTCAACGCCATTCTTTTTTCCTCTTTTCTTTATTTTCTATAAATATTATATCATAAAAATTTATAAAAATCAAATTTTATTTTTTAACACGAAAACCTTTTTTCTTATCATAAGTATATAATTGAACATGCGCATCTTCACCATATCCACGTGTAGCATAATGTGTCTGTAATTCTTTAACCAGCTCTTCTTGGTTAAATGCCACAATATTTAATGTTGCTCCATAGTCTTGCGCGAACCAGCCTCCAAGCGGATCTACCCCGACTAAGATAGCATGACCTCTTTTACCATCACGTGAACCAATAGATGCCATATAAACAGGGGCATGCAATGCTTTTTGCGACATAATATAATATAATGCCGAATGAAAACCATCGCAATCATCTTTCAAGCTACCTTCAACTAGATCTTTGTAGCATTGAGCCGGTGGCCGCATTGAATCGCCAAATTCATCTATACCATCATTAGTATAATGAAAACCTTCATCTACTCTATTAGCAGCTCTTGATAGAAATTCATAAAATCTATCAATTTTATCAGCCTCGTCTTGTGTAGCAATATCCTTTTCCTACAATGGATATTCTTTTGTGGCTTTATACCAGCGTAGATTACTCCACCAACACCAGATATAATTACCAATAGTCATTAACCAATTTGGTAATTTAATTTTTATTTTCATTTTCCAACCTCTTTCTTATTCTTGCGGAATAAATTTAATACAAAATTAATCACACCAACTAACCACTTTGGCCAGTTTTGATATGGCTTCTTAATTTCAATAATTGTATCGTTTAATAAATTAATTTGAATTTGCGCATCTTGCAACTTCTTAGCGTAGTCTTCTACTTCAGCTTTTGATTGCGCGAGCGCGTCTACGAGGCGTGCTTGGTCTAGTTCAAGTTGTGCGCGTTCTTCTTCGGTCATGGCATTAGTTTCCAATAATTGCTGAATGCGAGCTTGTAATTCATTTATTTGTGCTTGGTCATTGTCAACTTTTAGGCTAGCCGCCGCAAGCGCTGTGTTTAATTCATTAATTTGGTCTTTTAGCTGCATTACTAAATCATCTTTATAGGTACTATAACAAGTATCTTCAACACCCCAGGCTTCTCTAATCGTAGCATCATAAGGATACACAGCTCTACCGCCATCACCCCAAATGTTACCCCAACTATTTTGAAATAACCAACCTTCTTTATTCCAGCCATAAATAACCATACAATGACAGCCAGATGGCTCACTTTTTTCATCAAAATGTAATTCATTATTTACGGTCAACCAATAATTTTCATACCATTTAATCGAAAATACGATTGGTCCTTTTGTCATTAACCATAATTTCATATCATTTTTTTTGTACAATGAACAATAGTTGGTAATACGATTAGGATATGCAGCAGGGATAACTCCAAGCGCATCTTGATTAAAACGCCTAATGGCTTCCGGCACTTCAATATTACCTGGCATGCTATTATTGGGGCAAGTACCATACTTTCGTAAATTTTCAAGTGCGTCTCTAATAATCATACCTTTATCGGTATAAGTATGATTAATGCGGTTGCCGTATATGAATTCTGTACTCATCGTGGTATCGGTCTTCTCTTGCATAAAATTAAAATATTCTACCACCGCGGCTAGTGCATGTGCTACGCAAGAACTAACTGCTAACTAATTTTTCACAGCGCGCATATTTAGCTCAAATACCTCGGGTAATTCAACATTAGGTGCGGCCGCACATGCAACTTGATAATCGCGCACGTCAATTTTAGACTCTATTGCGCCAAATGCTTCTATATAATTTTTTCCCATAATTTGTTTCCTCCTTCTTTTGGATAGAAAAATACCCTATTGAAAATTCAATAGGGTATTTATAATTATTAACCTTTAAACGAACTATCACATTTACTCCACTACTCAATGACTTGACATACATTCAGGGGTCAATCATTGCCGCTCCTTCAGTCCAATCCCTCATTTTTCAATGGGATATATTTCGTTTATTAGCCAGGTGTTGTTTCGTACATATCTTAGCGGCTAAACTAACATACTACCAAACAATCCTTTTACAATATAATAACAACATAATAATAATATTCTCACTTTAGCCATTCCCCAATTTAACGTATTGGTAGAGTTATAACGCATAGTAAATATGTGGCTTAACGCTGCCAAGCGACTACGAGATATATCGTTTCACTCATTGTAGTAATTGTGGGAGGTTTTTCATATTTACTATGTGATACAAGGCGCCTTCAGCACTAGCAGCAGCCACCGTGGATGTATAGGTAACGAGCCAAATATAAGCCCGGCTAGTTTCACATTATTGTATCATCAATTTAATTTGCAACATTAGTAGAAATAGTATCGCCACGAAAAGGCTGTTGCATGATACCGCTGCGGAGGTGGGACTCGAACCCACACAGACTAGCGTCAAAGACTAGCTTCCTACGGTTTTAGAGACCGCTTTCTTAGACCAATTAGAATACTCCGCATCGCGAGATTGTCAGTCCGCGTAATTCAGACTGGCAATCATTCCAAGGCAATCGAAATCAAGATATGAATAATCCTTGGCCCAATTATCTTGAACTATCAAGAATTTCTTCGTCTTGCCATCTACTTTGACTTCTCTATAGCCAGTAATGGTAATAGAGTGGTCATCATAGTATTTACGACCATCCTTGAATATATTTATAATGATAGGAATTTTCTTCCCAATCATTTTCTTAATAGAATTGAAATTAAAACCAATACCATTCAAATAATGAACTTTCATTGATTTCTTCAATCCAAAATGCTTTGCGACATCTTTCATAATTGAACGAATAAATATAGGATTCGTCCCTTTCTTGTCGCCATTATAAAAATACTTTTCTGCCACCTTTTCTACTTCATCATAAATTTCATTATCGCCTTTATGTGGCAGATAATACATCATTACCGCAGTAATAGAAGTAAGAGTACAATCCAGCGCTTTTCCATAATCGCGCTGGAGCAATTGTGGCACAGCGGTTAGCCGCACTGGTGCTAAATACACGAAGTTTGTTGCGGTTGGAAATTTGGCGTGTAAATATTCCGTCAAATTACTTTCAGAAATACGTATTGAATTAAATTTATTCATAGCGCACTCCTTTTACTTTTTTAGATTTATAGATATTTCTATCTACATATCTTATAAATTTTAAGATAAATAGATTTATCACTTTTGTCCTATGGCGTCGGAAGCAAGATTTGAACTTGCGCATGGGAATAGCCCATCTAATCGGTTAGCAACCGATCCCCTTAAGCCACTTGGGTATTCCGACATAAATCGAGGCTCATTTTTACTATAATTCCATAGAAAAATTATTGCTGTGAGAGCCTCATTCTAAATAATACAAGGCGCTTTTTTCAAGCACTATTAATTATCAGTTAATCGTTTTAGTAAGGTTGCTGTGCGCGCCTTTATTTTATTTAATACGCCATTATAGGCGCATAACGTTCACTATTTAGCGTAGTCATCATTACATTCATAGGGTCTATTTTCTGTTTTACTTCTTTCGTACCATCAGCCTTAGTAACCTCAACGTACTCAGTACCTTCAAGAATATTCTTAAAGAGAACAGGAGAATAACCACTTATAAAGCAACAATCTTCGCCATCAAAAGTGTCATGGAACATTGCACAATGACTTGCCCGCACATTCCAATATATCAATGCCGGCATTTCATAACCCGCATCTTTGAACTTTTGTTTCATCTGTTGCATAAACGGAGCTTTATAAGTAGGCTTATGTGAATAATAATCATATTTTGTTCTTGCTTCATCAAATTGCATATCAGAAATAATATACAATTTCTTAGGCATATCTTCAGGCTTACAACGAGAATTCTTAGCAGTCATAAGTATCAAATCAAATACTTTTTCAATATCTGTATTCATACCCCATTTTGAATATTTCATATTATTTACTTTCTCCGCGAAAGTTGCACCCCTAATCTCTTGAAGAGAAGGACAAGAGGAAAATGTAATAAAATGGTTTTTGAATGGACCGCGGCACTTGTCTGCACAATATAAGCCAAGAGATACAGCTACTTCAAGGGGGTCACCCCACATAGAGCCTGAAGTATCTACGACACAAATGCCAGTTTCAATAGAATCACCAAAATAATTAGGTAATGCTTTCCACTGAGCATCAGCTATCATATTTGTAACATTTCTATTGCTTGAATAATTCCAGACTTTGTGAAGAATATCTTTTGGGAAAAGCGCGTTCGCATTTATTGTAGCTTTACCAATAGCAAGATTCATTAGATATTCTTGGTATCTGTCTATATCGTGCTTTGCAAAGGCATTAGCATAATTATTTGCAGCATGAGAAGGAACTGTAGAATACTTAATCTTATCCCAGCTATTATCCGACATCTTGCATTCTACAACATCAATATGTTTTCGCAAATAAGCAAGAGTTTTACGATAAAGTTTTGGTGTCATATGGAGATAAGTGGTGAGCATATGAGCCATATTTTTAGTCGTCTTGCTAGATGCATTATTAGAAGGCATCCATTTGCCAAGAAGAGAAACATTTCCGCCATCTCGTGCGGCAATCATGTCGGCATTTAACTGATTACGTATAATCTTACCAGCTTCATCTCTAACATCGGGCTGATTATAAAATAAGGTTATTAAATCATCCCATCTGCCATATTTACTGATATATTGAAGATTGCGGCAAAGGGCATCTCGGTGTGTATAAGCCAGCCAATGACAGCATATCCTAAACACTCGCCGCATTCCCTGACCTTCTCTGATATCTCTCATATAAAACAAGAGCTTCATCGCATAATTGGGGTTTTCATCATAAGCCTTAGAAAATATATTTATTATATCTTCTTCGGAAGAATCTTTCATTGCGCCGAGAGAGCCAAATGCGTCCAACAGCGCGCTTTGTGTAGAATTATAGGCAACCGCGCCATTCTCGGTTTCACCAAAATTTTTCATTGTTTCAATAAATGAATTCATACTTTATCCTTTCTCGACGTAATAATTTTGTGGTGGGAAGAGCAGGATTCGAACCTGCGATACATAGTCCCCGACTATTTGATATTTTCTTTTTAAGAAAAAATTGCTGAGCGTGGCTAAAAGTTGCTAGTCACCCAAATATAACTATTGCCTTACCACTTGGCTATCTTCCCATGCTGGGATTGACAGTCCGTTTTGTCAACCCCTATATAAACTTAACGCTCCTATAAGGGAAGTCAATAATAGAAGCGATAAGAACCAATAAGGAGGATGGTACCTCATATTGGAAAACTTGGTGGGGAATAAGGGATTCGCACCCTTACGCCTAGGGCAATGGTGTTTGAGACCATCTTGTCTACTGTTCCAACAATTCCCCATTTAGCGCGTCCTGAGTAAATAAACGCGCCAAACTGATTTTTACAATCTTTAGTTTAGGACTAATATGCCTGTAATTTTTTTTCTCCCCTTGCGGGGTGGTGAAGAATGCAAGAATTAAACTCGCATCATAGTAAAAACCATGGTTTTGTCATTAAACTAATTCTCCATCTAGTGCGTAAAAACGCACTAAATAAATAAAATAAGGATGAAAGACGGTTATTCATATTTCCATAAACAACCATAAGCTGATTTTCGTTTGCCTTTTGCGGCATCTCCTATATGGCTACGTACACCAGATTTTAATGTTGAACATTTTCCTTCACTATAACACCATTTTGCTGCCTCTACTGTTGAAGGAAACCGTTGAATAAAAACACCCTCTTTAGTATAAGCACTAATTGGTTTGCTCATAGCCTAAAATAATTCTTGAGATTTAGATTTCATAGAAATCTAATATTTTTTACCTAGCAAATAAACTAAATCTCTAGAACATCCAAATTCTTCTGCAATGTCGTGAGGATACGGATGTTCTTTCAATCGTGCTAAAATTACTTCATAGTCATATAATTTTTTCCCATCGCCACCCTAAGTAGCATTATATCCCTAGGTATAACCATTAAAATAACCAATCCAATAAATTTCTCGTTCTTCTGGTTGGTCAGTTTCTTCAATCAACTCAGCATGAAAATGTTCAATGCCATACTTTCGCATAGCAGAATATAAAGGTCGTTTTTCGTTTCGCTCACGAAAAGCATCTCGACAGTGCTACTTAAATCGTTTTTCAATAGAATTTTCAGTCTTACCAACATAAATTTTATCGTTTATGTCATTTACAATTTTATAAATATAACTCATAATATTTTTTCGCCTCCATTATTTATGGAGTTTTTGGTTGCAAGATTATCCAAATGCAACCAAAATTTTTAGTTCCGTCGTTAGTTTAAACAGAGCATACCATCGTGAAGGTGTACGGTAACATTTTATGCTCCTTGCGGGGGCGCGGATCGAACGCGCGACCTCTAGTTTATGAGACTAGCAAGCTACCTACTGCTCCACCCCGCAGTATAAAGAAAGAGAGGACCGACTTTCACGGCGCAAAAGCATATGGAAAGCGTTTGAATTTCACAATGAAACCTATTGGTGGGCAAGGCGGGACTTGAACCCGCACGAACTTAGTTCAGTAGCTTCTAAGACTACCACGGCTACCAATTACGCCACTCGCCCATTTTGAAATTTTCTTTTTCTTTCTTTCTATAAATATTATATCAAAAATTTTTTCAAAAATCAATTAAGGAGGACTCACCGCGGCCCAACCGGTATTGAAACCGCGGTGAAAAAACAAAATGGAATTTTCTTTTCTTTACTATATATATTATATCAAAAATTTTTTATAAAGTCAAAAAATCATATTTAATCTTTCAAGCAATTCGGCGGCTTTTTTATCTTCCTCCGATGTGATTTCCGGAGCGGGGCCACGTGTCTTCCCTACAAGGCTGGCGAAATCACTCATCTCATCACCTGGCGCCGCACTTACCGTAGTATTGCCACTGGTGACTTCGGTCTTAGGACACGTTAGGGCAATACATATCTGCACTTTTTGCCCATTTTCCTCCGACCATACATAATATTTACCGCCAACTTCACCGATCCAGTTGTCGCCAAATGTATCGGCTATCTTAGTAATTACCTTAGTTTTGGCTATTGTTCCTCTTGCTGCCATTAGCATTCTTCTCCTTCTTCTTCTTCTATTTTATTACAATTCTCGCACATACCGTGCTCCATATCATCATCAACGACATAAGTTTGACAATGCGGACAATAGTTTACATGCGTGTCCCAGCAATAGTCACAATATGGCTCATCATTAAGCCAATGTATATCATCATCATCAAGAATTGCATCGCCGCAATATACACAATATTCAGCCGGCTCGGCGCAGCGTGAACATCTCATTCCGCCCATGTCAGGGCTAAGTAGCTTATTGCCGCACGACAAACATTTAACTTCATGACCTATCTCAAAAGGCTCAATATCAGTATGCTCAAGATACCAAGGTATAACTTCTATTGCCATACTAGGGTCACATACTGTAGAATATAGTACATCATTATAATTCATACTATTTTTAACTTGATGCACTACATTTTTTAGCGGGACAGGTTTATTACGCATAATAATATATTTTTCCGGCAAAGAATATAATACTTCTCCATTATAATCACGAATATGAGTAAAAGGTTTGTATATAAAATCTGTAAAATGACGTTCGGCTACTGTTTCATATATCTGTTTAACCAATGCCGGACCTTCTGATGTGAAAAATGGATATTGCCGTGAAATCATAAGTGCATTATTGGAAGCATTTACGTGCAATAACATACGCCATTTTTTATTATTCCACCCTACTGATGCGGGGAAATGCGGCAAATGATAATTTTCACTTTCACTACTACGCAAATAACATATTATTGTTGACGAATCCATCATATAAGATAGATTACCTGCCGCATATTCGCCATCTAGCGCATGACATGAGCGCCAATTGGAGACGTTTTCGCTAGAACTAAGATAATCAAGAGGATGTACCGAAAGGCACAATTTTCCTGTAAGCTTATTCTGTTGCAAAATGCGGCTAAGTTCTGTCTGGTATGCATCAAGCAAACCTTTATCGGAAATATAAAATTTCAATGCGCGAGTTAATTTCATGCCGATATGGCTAGAATCTTTAGCCCATGAAACTTGATTATCATAGAATGTATCGTGATTATTCTGAATAAAATCAATTATGTCAGGATTGACTGTATCGGGACGATAATACGCGTCTTCGCGCACAAAATTTAGAAATGCGTCAAATTTATCTTCTTTTTCTTGTTCTGTTAATGTAAATGTGACATCTTCTTCCATTTCCAATATCAACTGGTCATGAAATAGCTTGATAAAACGTGCCTTATTCTTTTCCCATTCGTGCATATATTCATCTAATGCGGGAATGCTTGACAAATTTGCGGCGTGACATAATACTTCACCGACCTGGCGCTTGATAAGCTCATAATCTATCATTTTTTAGCGCCTCCTTTGTTATTATAAGACATGCGTTTGCGGCAGTCAGGACAGAACGCAGCATCTGGGGTTGCGGGTAGAAAGGGCTCGCCGCACTCTATACACCATGCTACTTCCCCGTCAATGCAATCAAAACACCGATAAATTGTTTTACCTTCTACATCTTTGATAGGAAATGTCTCTGATTCATCAAACCACGCCTTACATTTTTCACACTGCACTACTGTATTATCATTCCATGCTGCATCGGTATCATCGGGTATTGAATTAAAAAGTCGCTGTGTTACACTCGCATAGGAAAATTTAGCGGGAATATACTTATATTTCTTCGCATTGCTTACATCATCAAGCATTTTGGCTACTCGACTTATAGTCTTCATCAAACAACGCAAATTCAAAATTTCCGCAGTACTATGCTCTCTCCAATAGCCTATTGAAACATTTACTCCAGCAATACCCCATCTAGGACATATATAACTAATATCAGTAAATGTGCCCCAATCAGTAACAAATCCGAACTTTTCAACATATTCTTCAAATTCCTTATTGTCACAATTGTAGAATACGCAATCATTTTCGCCTTGTCTATCAATTTCAATGATATATTTCAAATCCTTAGGCGCGGTAGGAAAATCTGTCAAGAAAAGTTGTACACCAATTCCGCCTTTTTCCTCGCCTGAAGTGAACAATATACTGGGACGATAACCTTTACTGACAAGTCTTGTAATTGCATATATTCCAGCTCTATCATCAGCACCAAGACCATAAGGACTAATCATAACATCTTGCTCTTGGTCATGATAAATCTCTTGCGGCGGGGTGGAAAATACAGTATCCATGTGCGCCACAAGAAGAATTTCTTGGGTTTCTCCCTCTACATAGATATACTGGTCTGTCTCGTGAACTTTGTCAGATTTATAGAACTGTTTTATCCAAGCCGACAAGCCTTTGCGCAACTCATTTTCAGTTGCTTGCAGTAATGTAATCAATTTTCTTTTTTCATTTGGCGGCATTATGCTTTTGTTCATATAAAAATTCCCTCTTTCTTTTTCTTTCTATAAATATTATATCATAAATTTTATAGAAAATCAATAGAGGGAACCTTTATTTAGCGTTTATCATTTTTGTGCGTGCTTAGGGCTTTACCAAACTTCATTATTGTATTACAAAAATCACAACCGCCACGTCGCATACAATCCTGGCGACATTGAATACGCGCTGCCGCAAATTCATCAGCTATGCTTCTGTTATCTACTTGGCAATTAAAATTCGTCAATAATAGATTTAAATTGCCAGGCCATGTTTTCTTTATTGCATAGACCTCAAATAATACTGCTTCTTTTGAATATGTTTCAGCGACAAATTCAATTGTATTAACATACGGCTCATATGCGCTCACGTCCTCTGGCCGCACATATGTGCCGCAGACCCCGTCCGCACGCATCAAATAGTTGTAACAACATATATTAGCTATTAAACGTACTTCGGCATTATACTTACTCACAATCTTTTTTACTTGCGGCAAGTCAAAATATAGCGGGGCATTAAGTAGCACTTCAGATACTCCCGCTTCTAATGCGCTATTTAGCTCGTAATATGAAGTAATAGGGTAAACCCAATAGAAAGGAATACCGCGGACATTATACTCTCGTCCCATTGATAAATCAGATACTGCCATTGTAATATTTAATCCTTTGGCGTATACAGCTAATTTATCATAGTCAACTTTATCGTCTTGCGATACGACAATGACTAGTTTCTTGGTGATATTTTCATCCATTAGGTCAACAAGTGTATCTATGTCACGATAATCCATTTTAATTTCGTCAGCCATTGCACGCAATTCCTTGGGCTGGCGATTAGAAATACTAAATTTCATTGATTTAGCTCCTTACTGGAAAAAGGTAGGGCACGCCCTACCTTTACCGCGATTAATAAATTTTAGGCAACTACGTATGCGGCAGCTTTCTTGCCATCAACTGTAACTTCAACCTTGGTAGCAACACCATTCTTAACAGCCTTAACAAGACGATACTGAACCTTAGAACGTGTAACGTCTTCGTTGTTAAACTTAGCTGTCATATCAGCTATTGTAACGGGCTCATCAGAAAGTGCGGCGACTACTGCGTCATAAAGGTCATCAGTTTCATCCTTCTTAGCAGCAGCTCTCTCCTTAGCCTTAGCAGCCTTAGATGCGATGCTCGCAAGTTCTCTATCGCAGAATGCTACGATATCAGCATTATCAGCAAGAAGTTCCTTAATTTCAGCAAGTCTCATTGCCTTTGTTACTTTTACATCTGTCATAATTATAAATCTCCTTTTTCTCTTTTGGTAGTTTTATTATATCAAAAATTTTTTTCTATGTCAAATTTTTTTTATTAGAAGGGTAAAATGTCATTATATGATGTTTCTTGTGTGTAGATTTTTTGTAATGTGCGTAGTATTGAAGGTGTAATGACTATGCGTTGACCATCATCAAGCTCCTGGATTCCGTCAACCCAATGGTCAGATAGCCAACTAGTGCGGACATAGATTTTACGTGCAACTCCGTAATGGTCATGAACCTCAAGCATTGCGGCGTCCTCTTTAAGAATAGTATCTCCCGAAATTCCGTCACAGACATATCTATCATTAAAACAATTCCAGCACATATATGATTTTGTATAAGGATTATATATTGCATCGGTTGTTTCCACGCCGCACTCAGAACAAAGATATAGTTCTTGCTGACAATCATCGCAAGTTATATCATCAGCTTGATTGATCTCCCATAGACGACCACAAAGCATACACTGACTAGGTCCTGAATAGTTAATAGTTTTATCCGCACAGAAATCATCAGAAAGATATCCATAATGGCTATATCTAAAATCATTATACATATATTCAGATTCAAAGAAATAATGATTACCATTGTAATCTATCAAGTCACCTGGGTCGCAACAATCATCTTCACAATAAAGTTCTTGTGTCTTATCTCTATACTGATAGCCAAGTTTATCCGTAGCCAAAGTTTTCAATTTAGCTAATGCTATTTTTTCAAGGTCGCGGCTCCAATAAGGATATCCCTTAATGCCCATAATACAATCAGAATTGACAATAAAAAGCTCGCGCCATTTCTTGTTATTCCAAGTCATATAAGGGTCATTATCATCAAAGCAATATGGGTCATCACTTGTGATATAAACCTCAACTACACAAGGCGAATTCATCATCTCTACCGTACCCTGACGATACTCGCCGCGATTAGTCCAGCTCATGCAAGAATGCCAGCGACAATTATTATCACTCATTGTCATAAAATCCATTGGGTGAATGGAAAATACCATCTTACCGCGGACTTCTGTGTCATTAAGTAATTTACTATGCTCGATGCGAAAATCCTCGATTATTTGCGGATTTACACCTATTGTCTCAGCTATTTTAATAATAGCACGGCTTGTTTTCATACCACTGGAAATAGTAATAGGTTTATTCGGGGGATAAATGGTAAAAGACTCATATTCATATTTGTTTTTAGCCAGCGAACTATTAGCCAAAAGGTCAGAAATATAATACCAAGTATCTCTATCTCCCGCGCTAGGATTGATATCCATATATTTTGTCCAAGCATTGCGCATTGTACAACGGAATTTGTGAATAATAGCTGAGGCGTCTATATCTGCATAAATTTGATTAATATCTTTCTTATAGCAAATATCTTCTTCAATAGTCAACGCATTATCGGGAAACATCTTGCCAAGCGTTTCCTTCTTTTCCGCCCAAGTCTTAAAAATAGTATCAATTGATTTCTTATGCTTAATTCGACCAAGGTTATCATCTGCCGCGTATAAATCAATATAGCGGTTCATTACCTTTCTATCGTATTCTGTTAAACGCGACAAAAGATTACCCATATTCATCACAGCTCCTTCGACATTATTTCTCTTGCTACTTCAAGTACATATCTCGCTTCTTCATCGGTCAAACTTTCAAGGGTACGACCCCACTTGCGGCAAATTTCATCCTGTTCATCGGCATCGTTCCATGCGGACGGGGTCTGTCCTATTTCTTTACCAATATTATACAATGAACCAGAATACATATTGAACAAATCGCCCATTTTAATCTTCCCTCCATTCTAATAGTATTTTGTATGTATCTTCGGGTATAATACAAACTTCATCATGAATGTAAGATACTGTGACATCAAGAATATTTGACTCGTCATAATAATTAGCTAGACGTTGTATCGCATCTGACATTGTCTTAGCGGCTACTATATGATACGCCATCTGATTTTGCTTATTTATTTCATCATAATAACACACTTTAGCTACAAAATAACTCATAAATAATTTTCCCTTTCTTTTTTCTTTCTATAAATATTATATCATAATTTTTTATAAAAATCAAAAGGGACGGTATTTCTTCCGTCCCACGAGGTAAATTACTTAGATTTATGTTTGCGGCAAGCCACTATAATTCCCGTAGTGACTAGACCAAGTACGCCGACAAGCGTCCCTGCCGCAATCATCACTGTTTTCTTGTTTATCGACTTTGATTTTCCTATTGTATAATAGTATTCATCGCTGGTGTCTGTGTTTACAAATTTTACAATATTAGCTTTCTTCATCATCTTTCCACTCCTCTACTCTGCAATTTCTCAAAAATGTTTCTTTCTCACCATTATAAATTTTGTGTTCTTTAACAGTGCCAGTGATGCGAATCTTACATCCTTTAGAAAAAGAACGGGCAGTCGTGCTCCAAACTAAAGTATTATTATCCTCATCCTTAAAAATATTAAAGTAGCTCGATCCAAAAAGCCCTTCTCTGTAACCGCTATACATAACTGTTACATTACGTGATATTCTGTCACCTACTTCGCCGACGTATTGCGAAATTGAATTAGCACTTCTAAATTTATTCATTTTTTCCGCAATAACACTCTCTGGTAGCGTATGATTTTCGTCCACAAATACATCTTCCCAACGTATTATAACAGGTTTTAGTCCTTCAGGGCATTCTTCTGGCACCTGCATATTAGAAGGAAAGAACCAACCCCAATATCTATTATATTGCGCATGATTCATAATGAACCAATCTCTTTCACTTTCACAGTCGCCTGAATAGACCGTGATTGTCCCGTTTACAAATCCTAAGGTATCCTTTAATGGACGCAATCTTTTAGGTTCTTTAATAGTATCGGAGGGATACAAACGGGCGTATTCATGGTCATTATACCAGCGCACTTTGCGCAATGTACCAGTCTTCGTCCGCACATTTACATAGTTGCGCCCATTTTCTACAAATATATCTCCTACTTGTTCTAGGTTTTGAAATGTTTTAGCAACCATCAATGATTTCTCCTTTTTTTTTTCTTTCTTTCTATATATATTATATCAAAAATTTTTTATAAAATCAAAAAATAGGTATACGGCTCACCGCATACCTATTTATTTTAGTTTATTTTAGTTCCACCATTTGCGCAAACACTGATCAGACATTTCTTCCCAGTCTTCAAGTGTTATATCTTCATCAACCATCAAGATATACGAATGGTAATCACCATAAAAATTATATTTTTCTTCGTTCTTTTTCAGAACTTCTTCCAGCCATTCTTTCTTTTCCGTAGTAAATTTATTGTTGAAACACCTGCGGCAAAGTGTAGTAGACGAAATGTATTCTACATAATCTCTATTGGGTACGTAACGATGCAGCTCTATTGTATAGGCATCTTCACGCGGGACATCTTGTCCGCAATCCTCACAATAGACAAATTTGTCATTCCAACAATCTTCACAATAGTAATTACCATCATCATCACAATACAAGCGATCATCATAAAGTACTTCGCCGCAAATGCAACATCTATGTGCTTCTTGACAATATTCACAACAAATATTTGCATCGTTAAATATCATCATCTGATTATCATCACCATGTTTGCCGCAACACATACATTCACTATCGCCAGAATAATAAATGTCTTCATGAACATCATTAGGCATCATGGCAATCATAGCCGCATGGTCATAACAAAAATCATTATACATATGGTTAGTATTGAATTCAAAATCGTATACAGTATTATTGTAAATATAAGTAAGACTGTTACATCTGTCGGTATGCGCCATCAGTATTGGGGTGTATGTAGCATGAAAGACGTTTGCCGCAAGGTCGCGTATCCATTCAAGGGAAATTGTTTCAAGTTCTCTATTCCAATATGGATATCCTTTAATGGCAAATATACCAGCCGGATGCACAATGAACAATTCACGCCATTTCTTATTATTCCATTTTACCCCACCAAGGGTAGCATCAGTAGAACTCTTAAGATATGCTTCTATGACATAAGGTGAATTCATCATTTCAATAGTACCCTGATGGTATTCGCCCTCGTTTTCCCAGCTCATACAAGATGACCAATTGCAAGCATTGTCACTCATAGTCATAAAGTCAAGAGGATGGATAGAGAGACAAAGTCTACCGGTAAAATGCGCTTCATTCAATATCTGACTATGCTTGATACGGAAATCTTCAAAATTTACATCAATATGCCAAATCTTAGCAAGTTTAGCAAGTGCTTTCATTATCTTAGTGCCTCTTTGGATTTTGTAAGTCTTAGTAGTACCATTTTCTTCATAGTTAACTTCAAAGTCACATCCTTTCCAAGTGTTGTCGGCAAGGGTATCTTGGTCAATCAAAGATTTCAAATTCCAATAATTTCCTGACGGAACACCAAGTCTTTTGTAAAAATATTCATTAACATACTCAGTATATTTAGTAATAAAAGTATGCGCAGGACTAATTAAAGTATGATATATTTTATTGCTTATTTCATTGCTGAACTGGGCTATTGTAACGTCTTTCTCAATGATGGTCTGACCTTCTGGAAAAAGTCTGGTAAGAAACTGTGATTTAGCATCTGCCCAAGGCTGAAGTATAGTCTCTATATCAGCCATTTGCTCGTTACCACAAGTTCTTGCCATATCGGCATAGTATCTTCTGTAATCATCAATCTTTTCAATATCTTCCTCGCTAAGCATTTCCTTTATATTTATCATAACTTTTTCCTCTTTTCTTTTCTTTCTATATATATTATATCATATTTTTTTATAAAAATCAAAGAGTCGGTATACACCGACTCTTCTAGCATAAAAAGGTATTAGATTAGATTCCGCAAGTAGGATTAGCGGGATTACAAATGGCATTCAGCAAGTCAAAATTAAGCCCAACTACCTCATTTAATTTAGTATTACGCCAATCAATAGATGCTATAATAGCATTAGTAAAATTTGCTTTTGAAAAATCAGCGTTGCGGCAAATAGTATGACATAATCTAGCATAATTAAGATTAGCGCACTGGAATGTGACGCGCTTAAAGGTGCTGCCGCAAAAGCTTAAAGAACCAACGGCTGTGCAACGGTCGAATTTACAATTCTTAAAAGTACAATGGTTGAATAAACAATTACTATGGAATTCTGCTCCTGTAAAATCACAATTAACAAAAGCACAAAGTGTAAAAGTCATATCCTTAAATGAACTATTGGAATAATTCTTGTTGCGGAAAACCTTGCGGCGATACGAACCTAGATTAAAAGTATGATTCATATTCCATTCCTCTCATTATCTAATAAATATTTATTTTATCCAAATCACAATTTTCAATTATATTATTTTTTTTGTATAACTCTACATGGGTTGATTTGTGGAAATCACATTTTTTTATTATATTATTTTGGATTAATGAAAATTTAGTATATATCTTTTTACATTTACAATTCTTGAAATAGCAATTTCTAAAATATACATTATAGAACACACTACCCTCAAATGAACAATTTATAAATTTACAATTATCAAAAGTGCAAGCCTGGAAGACGAGATACGATAAATTGAGATTACGAAATGTTTTATTTTTGATATGGTAGTATTTAACAAGAGGAGAAGATAATGAATTAGATTGATTATAAGTATTTGTGCGGCTAAGCGCACGTAATGAATATTGCATTAAATTCCCCTTTCTTTTTTCTTTCTATATATATTTTAACAAAAATTTTCTATTAAGTCAAGAAAAAATCGGGAGTTTCTATAGGAGTTTTACCTACCCTAAGAAATTTTACTACAGACCCCAGGTTCTGTACATCAAAGAAGCGACTATGCCGCACATCGCAACCACTAATTGTACTTTTGTCAAATATAGTATTAGAGAAAATAGAGTCTACTAATTCACTATTAGTAAAGGTACAATTTACAAAAGTTGTATTATTGAACTGGCAACGCTTGAAAAGGGTCCCGTCAAAAATACAATTAGTAAAAGTTGTATTCGAGAAATCGCATTCTACGAGACTTGCTTTAGAGAAATTTATCTTAGGAAATTTACTATTAGAAAAATCTTCACCAACAATAGCGAGAGATAGCCCTTTTGTTCCTTTCGACGAGAGATAGAGTTTGTGCTGAGCTAGGAGCTGGTTAAATTCATTTGAAGTCATAATGTTTATCCTTTCCGAGGAATATTACTTTCCTCTTGATTTTCAAAATTTTTTTTGGTATAATAATTATAGAAGACGACGGAAAGTCGAATAATTATTTAAGGAGTACAACAATGGTATCTAGTTTTTTAGCAGGGTGTTTGATAGCCCTTGCCGCAATCATATATTTGTCGGTCGGAGGAGTAGTTGGTAGTCTATTGTTCGGTATTGGTTTATTTACAATAGCGAAATTTGGGCTAAATTTATATACGGGAAAATTATGCGATTTGACGATAAAAGAGGGAAAATTAGCGGAAATTTTAGTAGGAAATTGTCTAGGGACGATGTTTTCGGGTATGGTTTATAATGCTTTTGGCGATAAAGAAGTAATAGCTAGAGCTAATGAAATTATGGACACGAGAATAGAGACGAGCTGGATTAGTCTATTATTATACGGAGTCCTTTGCGGCGTTTGTATTTTCTTGGCATTGCGGCTGGGGAGCGATGCTGCTGTCTTCATCGGGGTCATGTGTTTCATCTTGGCTGGTTTCGCGCATAGTATCGCTGATTCCGCTTACTTCTTCATTGCCGGTAGAATTGATAGTAGTATCTTCTGGTGGAAAAATTTCGCCAAGGTCGGAGTTGTTGCTATTGGTAACTTCATCGGTGGTAGAGGCTTCAGTAGATGTCTTCGGTATATCACTAGTAGAGATAGGTAATTCATCCCAACCTTCAACAAATAAATTACCGCAATAGCCCTGTTGCCGCATACAGCCTAGGTCTTCATAGCTACAAAGGCATTTGCCGCAAGTCTTTTCTACAATAGCCGGATTAGGCACTTGAGTTTGCATTACCATATTTCCTTGGCGTATAGTTTGGTTGATTATTTTGGGTTCTGGCCCTGAATAAGATTGGAAAGCGCAAGTGATATTATTTTTACATTTAGCGCAAGTATTATAAGAAGCTAAGCAAGAAAGGCAAAGGGCTTTAGCCTTTTTACCATTTCTACTAATAGCTATTACCCCGTCAGTACTTAGGTTCTGCAAGCTTCTATGGCAATCGCCGCAAATTTGGTTATTATTATCCATTTTTATATTTACTCCTATATTTATTTCTATTATTATTATACTATAAATTTTTTATTAAGTCAAGATAGATTAGGAAGTATAGATAAAATATTGTATAATTATATAAATATAAAATGTTACCCAAGCGAAGCGTTAGACCTTTTACCCTGAAAGGGTAAAAGTGCTAATCGCGAAGCGTAGTTTTTCTTTGGTATAGCTGAAAGCGCTTGCGCTTGATTAGCTAGCCCAAAGAAAAACTCAATTTAATTCTATATAGATAATTGTCAAGTTCTGGGGTAAATCTTGCGTGATCTAGATCATGTGAAGAATAGAGGTTGGCTTGCCGCAAATCTTTTATATAGGTGCGTTAAAAAAGTATCACCAAGCGTACTTAGTCTAGATAATTGAAGAATTTTAGTGTCTTTTGGGCAAAGATAGTAAAAGTATTAGAAATAATTTTTATATAATTATGGAGCACAATGTGCTAATGTTCACTTTTTCGAAACATATATATTATTAGATGTTTCGAAAAACTGCACAACTTCGCGTGTGATCTAGGTTATTATAGAAAGGAGGTTGGATATTATGGAATTAAAAGTTGGTAAAATGAGTAGTCCTGATATAGCTAAATGGTTACTAGTTAGTTATAATACTTATCGTAAAAAAGCTGATTTTTATTTAGATGTATTACGAGACTATTGCGACTTCGAGAAAGTCTACGGGGGAGTTAATATTACTAAGGTCTATTGTTCTACTTATAATAAAGATTAGAATAAAACATTACATTTAGATATAATTAAGTATCTATTGGAAAGTCCTACACCTATTACCGGTATTAATGCTATGGCATAGCAGCTAGGATATTCTAAGTATGCGGTGAGAAAGGCTTGCAACTATTGTTTTGGAGGAGGTTCTAGAGCTATTAAAGGTATAGTTGGTTCTAAGAAAAGAATCTGGGCAGTTAAAGTAGAAGACTTGGCTAATGCTAGATACGTATATCGAGAGTTAACTAAGGAAGAGAAATAGAAATTGCATGAATACGCATCGGCGCATTATAATGTGTTGGATGAGATTGGTAATGCTTTTGATATTTTGGAAGAAGCCGAAGAAGCGACTGAGGTAGTTTAGAAGTTAGAAGCTAAGAAGAAAGAGTATTATGATGAAGTTTTAGGCAAGTTAAGTAGCGAATTAGAAGGCTGGGTAGTAAGAGCTACGATTTATAAGATAGGCGATAGAGAATATATTTGTACTACTGAGTAGGAATATTCTGAGTGTTTGCGGGAAGAGCTGAGGAGACTAGGTTACTAGATTCCGGAGGATTGGGATAAAGAGATTGTGTAATGGGGCATTAGAGTGTTATGTGGAAATGGAATATTATAGATAGTGTTATAGTGTTATGTAACCTTATGTAGAAATGGGGTGGCCCTAGCTCAGGCCCTAGCTCAGACCCCAGCACACCATCCAATTCCTTTAGTCTCACTCATCCCCACCCATATCCTTTTTTCTAGTATAATATATATAATAATAAAAGACTAGTAGATTTGTTCTACTAGTCTTATTTTTTTTTTGGTCCTGGTCCTAGCTTACTTCGTTCGCTGGACCTATTCTTGCGGGGACTGGCTCAACCGATCGCGGAGGCGGCTCGCCGCATAGTTAAAAAATTTTTGGTCAAATGTTGTTTAGGCTATTGTTTAATTTTTTAAGTAATAATGAGGGAACTGGTAAAAGATTTACTTTAAAAGTTGTGCCATGTTTTTTTTGTTTCATATATATAATGAACGAAAAAATTCCAGGGATAATCTTGCAGAACCGGGACCCAATAATTGTGAAAGGAGTTTTTATTTATGGAATCTGTAAAATTGCATATTGGAAAAATGACTAGTCGTGAAATTGCTGCTTGGCTTGGTATTTCTTATAAATGGTATAGCAATTCTAAAATTAAACAATTGCGCAAAGTCGAAGATTTTTGTCGATTTAATGAATATCGTGGCGGCATCGAAATTTATGAAATATTTGGTCCTAATGTCTATGACAAAGCCTATACCCGCACAGTTGATTTGAAAGTTCTTGCGGCTATTGGCCCAGGAAATGAAACATATAATACCTACGCTAATATAGCCAATATAGCTGGCGTAACCCCGTATCAAGCGGCTAAGAGCGCGAAAAAATTTTTTGGTCCTTATTTTGGTGAAGATGGGCTGATGGGTTGGCGTGATAAGCCCAGGTATCGTGTAGAAGAATACGATATAGAAAATCGTTGTTATTATTTCCGCGATTTAACCAAGGAAGAACGCTAGATTATGCGGGATTTGTTTAATCAAGCTAACTAGTTGACGGAAGAAATGGCTTTGACTATTGATAATGCGGCGAACCCTGATCCAGACGCAACAAGAGAAGAAATAGATGAGAGTTTGCGGCTAACTTATGCGCGTTTTAAGCAAGAGATATTAGATCCCTTGTCTGGACAAATCGGTCATGCGGTCAAGCGCACACAAACATTTATCAAAGACGGTGTTGCATATTATAGACTATGTGATGAAGATAAAATATATGTACGATCGTTGACTGATGAATTAAAATGGTATTCTGTCGATGACCCTAGAATACAAGAAGAATTAAGAATGAGAAATGAGCTAAGTTCGGACCTTATTTAAGGTCCTCACTTGCTCTATGGTACAATAGACATATAAATAAATTTCTTAGCTTAATAGTTAGGAAATGCGGCGGCCCGATATAGCATGTATTACTTGACTTTTTAAAAATTTAGTCATAATAGAGAATTTTTAATAAAATATTTTCAAAAATTTGTAAGAGATATAAAAATTTTATAAAGTCAAGAGAAAAATCTTAATTCCAAGAAGCATGGTTAGGCTTGCTACGCAATCCAACCTAGGGAGTTCCAGGAAATATATATTTGCGGCGACCCCGCTCAAACGAGTGTAAAAGTTAGCTAGAGTCAAGCACTGATCCCGCGTGACGATGGGGTCCGCCCTGGTCGGGCGGCTTACGCCCAACCAAATAAAAGCCGGGCGGCTCATACTTAGCTAAATAAGACGGGTCAATAAAACTGAAAGGCTAATTGAGCCGGGTGAATAATTTCGGGAAAAATAAGATTGTGCTAGAGTCAGGCGTACTTGGGCCATATTATGTGGTGGGGCCTGCGCTGGGGCTAGAACCAGGCGCTTCGACCGGGGACGACCGAGCGAATCAGGGTAGCTAAAAAAAAGGCAAGACTAGAGCTACTAGAGTTAGGCGATATGGGGCCATATTGTAGGGATGCGCTAGGTTAGCGATGCGCGAGATGGAAGATTTTCCCAGTGATGGGAGATTTTGGGAAAATGGTGATTTTGCATAAAAATGATGATGATTTGACAAAAATTTTTGGTGATATTTACTATTGACAAATTCGGCGGTGTTACTACCGTAAACGCGCCGCTCAAATCCACGACTACTATTACTTGGTAGTACTAGTAAATATTTCCACTATACCGGGGCGCTTGTCCGCACGAAGACGGGCTCCCGCAACGTTTTGTTTTTCTTTTTTCTCCTGTTGGGAGGGGCTTATTCAGCCTCTCCCTCTTTTTTATTTTCGTAGCTTGCGATTACCGCGTTGTAGTCCTCCATGATTTGCGGAATATCTATGAATGACCTTGAAGCCATATAATCCGCCATGTGAACGCAACGGTCGTGCGGTGTGTACATCTTTATATCTTTGTTGGCTGACCATTGCCCCATATGCGTTTCTATCGCGTGCGTAAGTATGTAAGGGGCTTTTTCATTGTAGCAGTCATTCCACGCTTTATCAACATTAACCGCGGCGTTCCACGCGTGGTCAGCATATTCATCCTTGGTCATTTCGTTGTCTATGCCATACTTGCAAGTATCATGACAAATGCAAGCAACGCGTATGATATCCTTGTCCCAGTCAGGCAAATACATATAGGACGACATACGAAGCAACTCCTCCGCAAACATACAAACGGCTTTTGTGTGGCGTACAAGTCCGCCGTTACCTTGTGAAAATGCGGGGTGATATTTTCCGCTTGCGCTAGCGCCTATGACGAAGAAGTAGTCAGGCACGTGATATTCAAGGTACTCGCGCACGAACGCTTGAAGGTCAAGGTCTTGAATGTTGTCGATTTCGGTTTTGAAAAGGTCTGATTTAATACTCATGTTTAATTCCTCTACTTTCTTGGGAAGGATTGCCTACCTCCCTCACTTGATGTATTTATTATATCACAAAGTAAGGAATTTGTCAAGGGGCTTTTGAAAAAAAGTTTGCGGCAAAGGCACTTTTTTTCTTGCATAGGCTAGGGTAGAGGCGCCCGGGCGTTTTGGCAATTTTTGCCTTTTCTGCTAATTTAAGGGGGCGATTACCGTCCCCTTTATCTTTACTTTTTCGGTCTGTGTTGCGTAAGCGTGAGCGTGAATTCTGTATCGCCTATTTTGAAGTCAATACTTCGTTCTTTGCCAGTGATTACCACATTGTCATATGCGTTTTTTGTGCTTGCTTTAATGGTCTCCGCAAGTTCCGCAATTATCGCCTGTTTTGTAGGGTTAGCTTTGCGCTCTCTCTGTGTAAATTCGTATGTAGTAGGCTTTTTATCTCGTGTGCCTGTGATACGATATTCTTTTGTCGCTTTCATTTGTTCGGCGGTAAGGTCATATTTTGTAGGCTCGCCTTTGTCTACCGCCTCGTCATAGGCTATAATATCCTCAGCCTCCGCCTCTGTGCATTTTAGATGTAGCATAAGATTTGCGATTTTGTTGCGGTGTTGTAATGGGGTAAGTGCCATATAATTACCTCTCTTTCCCTTTTGTGGGGGTCAAGGGAATTATCCCTTGACCTTGGCAAGTTTGAAAAATGCTTTGCCCTTTACTTCCACACGCTCGATAGTGCCATCCGACATTGCCTGTCGTATAAGGGAGGAGATTTTCTGATTTGTAAGTTCTTTACAAACCTCGATTTTCCTTTGCATATCGCTTATGGAATAAATGGTATCAACTTCCATATTGTCAAGTATGGTTGCGACAAGGGCAAGATTTTCTTTCTGTTTGGGGGTCAGCTTTTTCTCGCCGTCGGCTGTTTTCTTGCGGTTCTCAAGAAGTTCGATTTCGTGGTCACAAAAGGCTACGATTTCGGCATTGTCCGCAAGTTTGGATTTGATAAGTTCGTAGTACTCGCGCTTGGTTGTTTTCTTGTTTGCCATAATGAACACCTCTCATTAAAAAATTTTTTTTGTCATGGGGGATTGGCTTTCCCTTTTGACATTATTATTATATCACACTTTGTGCGATTTGTCAAGGGGTTTTTCAAAAATATTTGAAAAAATTTTTTTGGTCATACAATTGACTTGTTCCCCCTCTTGACGTTATTTATTATATCACATTTCAAGGTGTTTGTCAATAGAAATTTTAAATTTTGCGTTCGTCAAATTGCACAAAATTTTGTTGTTTGCCGGCGTGCTTTTTGTGCAAAATGACGGCGTGCCCGGGGCGGCTGGGAATTTTTCCCAGTCGTCACAATGTTTTGCTTTCGCTCACAAAATATTTTGCGCCGAATGCGTCAATCACTTTTTTGACTTCCGCACTCTCGGCTTGTGTAGCACAATAGAAATTAAATAATGTGTGTTTATCGGTTATTTTAATGTAGTTATGCGGTACATTTTTCATAGCCCAGTGAATTGTTTCCGCTTCCTTGGTAGGCAATGTACATTCGATACGCCACAATTTATCCTTGCGTGCTTTTTCTTCAAATAATTTTACAAGATAAACGCCGACAAGATTAGCAAGTGCGGTGATTATTGCTTTCCACCAGATAGACAAGCCGTCCGCCGATGTATAGAAAATAACAAATGTATACAGTCCATACGCTACCGCGTTTACAATTGCCGCAATGCTTTTTCCGCACTTTATCGTACAAATTGATTTGATAGTTTGTATTATTACATTTGCTATTGTTAAAATGATAAATAAAATTATTACTTTCATTCCTCTTCTTCCTCCTCTTCTTCTTCGTCCCAGTCAAAATCGGCACATTCTTCTTTTTGATTGCCGATTGTACATTCTCTTGTTTCAGGGTCAAGATAGGGGCAATCAAATTCAGTGTCAGGGTCAGGACAATATTCTTTTTTCTTTCTTTTGATTTCTTTCATTATTTTGTACCTCTCTTTCTTACATTATTATTATATCATAAATCTTTTAATTTGTCAATAGGTTTTTACAAATTCTCGAAAAAAGTTTTGCGGCAACCCGCTCCCGCGCGTGGTTAGCCTAGGGTAACTCGCCCCGGGGCCCCGCTGGCAAAATTTACCAAATCAAAAGCCACGATTATTTTCGTGGCTCTGATAGTACAACCCTATATTTTTTATCATTGTAAAATAAATGGATTTCACGCTCTGCATTGTCAATTTCGACTTTTGCGATAGAGGACAAGGCGGTTACAATTTCGGCAATGAGTTTTTCCTTGTCAGGATTTTTCTTGCGTTCCCGCACTTGTACTTTTCCCGCTGGGTCAACTACACGCCGACCCGCCGACCGCATAGCCTTTGATGCTTTTTCTTTTTCTTTTGTTAGCGGGAAGGGGTTCCCGCCTTTGTCAATTTCGGCGTCTTTGGCAATTATGTCCATTGCTTCTGCTTGTGTGCAATCAAGGGTTGCCATTAAAAATGCTATTCGCTTTTCGTCCATTGTTACCCCCTTTTGTGGGGGACAAGGATTTTACTCCTTGTCCTTTGTGGCAATTGTTACCGCATTATCGGCAAAATAGGTTTTTCTGCCGACAACCGCACGCTGAATTTTGCCGTCCTTGGCAAGTGCATTGCAAAGGGCTGATACCTTCTGATTGGAAAAATCTGCAAAACCGTCAACCTCTTTGATAAGGTCTGTCACTGTCTTGGCGACCGCTACATTTGCAAGGTACGCTACAATAGCGGTCTTGTGGTCTGCGTTTGCAATCTGCGTTGCGGTAGGCTTGCGCTCTGCCGAATTGCGGTTGTCAAGCAGTTCGATTTCGTGGTCACAGAAGTCAATCAGGTCAGGTCTGTTTGCATTAGCAAGAAGTTTCTTGATTGCCTCATAGTTCATTTTCTTTGTGGGTTTCTTGTTCGTCATATTGAACACCGTCCTTTATAAAATTTTTTTCGTCAAGTGGTTTTCCCCTTTGACACTTATATTATATCACATTCCGCTCGATTTGTCAATACCTTTTTGAAAATTTCTTAAAAAATTTTTCAATTCAGACGAAAGGCTTGACAAGTCTTGTTCAGGGATTTTTTAGTGTTTGGCTTTCCCTCTTGACATTATTTATTATATCACAAGTCAAGTAAAAAGTCAATAGAAAAAGTGAAAAAAGTTTTCGTCAAGTTGCACAAAGATTTTATAATCGCCGGAGCGGGATTTGTGCAAAATTAACAAAAGCCCCGATCATTAAAATTATAGGAAAATGGTCACATTACCATTTGTTGCCGGCATTGACAAAAAAAGTTGGTATTGCCAAATTTTGGCAAAATTAAGGGGTTTGCGGCCGTCGCCGGAATTTACCAACCTGCCCCGGGGCGCGCTACCAGTGG
>ULNQ01049886.1_pt1 | contig 64677 bp, 98 predicted proteins | sample 1951951 | NCBI WGS metagenome assembly ULNQ01 (sample SAMEA4835580, study PRJEB28245) | human gut metagenome | biome: gut microbiome; material: fecal sample | place: Denmark | collected 2008
AAATGATTTTCCAAAGATAGTCAAAAACGACTGCATCGGCATCGTGCCCCATAGAAGTGACTATTGCGATTGCAAGTCCTTCTTGCTGATTTACTGAAAGACTTGCGTGAGGATAAAGTTCCAAAATTGCGTCATTTAATGCAACTTCGTCAATGTCATTTTCTTCCATTGCCTGCGTAATTTTGTAATTATTGATTGGTAGGGTTATTTTCCACATAGATGCATAGATTACATTATCTTTGTCAAAAACAATAATGTTAATTTTGCTATTTAATGTCTGTAATGTTTCATCAGCTTTTTTGATGTTCTCGCGAATAAGTGCGTATTTATCATAAGGACGTAAAATGATATCTCCATCCTCTGTGCAATAGATTTTAAGGGCATCGCCGTTTTTGATTTTCGCTTTTATGCAAATATCTTTCGGAATAGTTATTCGATTGAAGTCCTCAAGTCTACGGACTACGCCGCCTGTGCAAATTTCGTTTGTTATCATATTAAATCAACTCCTTTATACTATCTTTGAATATTTTACCTATTTTTTTGCCAAGATACATTCGGTAATAATCTTGAAGTGTTCCTCTCTTTCTTTGGTACTATTATTATAGCACAAAAATGCGTATTTGTCAATAGGCTTTTGAAAAATAATTTAAAAAAAATTCCGGCAAAATCTGGGGCGGGCGCCCGGGCAAGTGCGCGCCGAACATTTGTTCGTTTTTAGGGTAAAAAAGAAAGGGCATTTGCCCTTTTCCTTTTACATTCTAAAGAAATCCTTGATTGCTGCAACAATTCCCTTTGCTATTGCCGCAGCTACCTCGTTTTTGTCAACTTCTTCCTTGATTTCGGTTTCTTCTTCTTCTTCTTCTTCTTCGTCCTCATCCATCAAGGAGCAATCATCGCAATCCTCTTCCGTACAAACTTTCCAATCGTCATCTTCTTCGCATTCATACTCGCTATCGTAATTTCCATAGCTATCGATAATATCATATTCGCAATCATTGCAATCGTCGTTGTCGCACTCTTTTTCAAATTCGCTCTTGTCTCCGCCGTAGCATACGGAAAATGTAATTCCTGCGGCAATCTGCCTCTTCATTTCCGCAAGTCCTTTTTCAAGGTCTTCGATTGAATCGCCTGTAAGAATGTATCTTGCGCCTCTTATGTTGTGTCCCATTACCATTTTGTTTACCTCGTTCTTTCTTTGTTTGTATACTTATTATAGCACATTTTTTTTAATTTGTCAAGTACTTTTGTAAAAATTTTTTTATTTTTTATTTGGCAATCGCTGGGATTGAAAATTCCCAACGATTACCACCCTCACGATTGCAATAATCAAAATAATGTTGATTTTTTGTAAACGGCTTGTGCGCTTTAAGGCAAGCAAGGAAAATTGCCATTTCGATTTTGCTATCTTCAAGTGCGGTGTGCTCTTCGGTGTACTCTGTATTATTTGTTAAAAATGCGTAAAAACTTTCTGCGCTTGTTGCTATTGATTTTTTAGATTTTGACAAATAATTATTTTTCCGACAAAAATCAATATACGATTTTCTTTTTGCGTAAATCTGACAAGCCATTAAGAAAATATCAATAAATTCTCTATCTTTTAGAAGTTCTCTGCATTTTGTCTTGCAATAGTCAAAGCCTGTGTTAAATGCCATTACATAGCGCACATTATAATAATTGCATAGACTATTGATAATAGCAAGTGCCTGTTCCTCTGTGGGGATTACGACTGCCGTGCCATTGTTGCGCATTTTCTCGTATAAATGAAAATTCTTTTTTGCGTAGTCGTCTTTTTCAATTTCAGAATACATTTCGTCAATAATGAAATTGAAACAAGTCTTGATTGCGCCTGTGCGGTCGTGGATAATACCGCCGATGTGGTAAAATCCTTTTGGCTTGTTGATACCGCCTACTGTTTCCGTATCAAGGGTAAGATAATAATTTTTATTCATTTTTAGTCTCTCTTTCTGTCATGGGTTTCATTCCCCTGCTGACATTATTATTATACCACAATGGGAGCGGTTTGTCAATACTTTTTTGAAAAATAATTAAAAAATTTTTGCGGGGGGCGCGGGTGGTTAGCGCACGCTAACTGGGGCCCGGGCGCACTGAACGTTTGTTCGTTTTGTCGTAAAAATAAAAAGGGAAATAATTCCCTTTTTTATTCTTTAATGGTCACAGTGGCAAACACTGGTACAATAGGCTCGTCATACTCAATGAAATATTGCTCGCCATCTTCAAGGTCAACTGCGTTTGTTTCGTCATTCTCAACCATTTTCATAAGTATCATGCTGTCACGAAGTTCAAAAACCGTGCCTGCTTTAATCTCATCAAATGCGACATAGTTTTTCTTTTTGCTTTCTCTTTTGATTTCCATAACAATTCCTCACTTTCTTTATTTACATTCTTATTGTATCATAAAAATTAAAATTTGTCAATAGGTTTTTATTCATCAAGATATACAAAAATTCTTGCCGGAGCGGGCTTTTAATTGTATAATTTGCACAAGCGCCCGGGCCTTCCCAGTTGCCGCAAGAAAAAAAATCCCCCCGCCAAGAGAGAGGAGCGAGGGGTGGGAGTTAGCATTATTATTTATTTTCCTTTTTTATCTTATTGAGAATTTCAAAAATTCTATCTTCACAATATGCGTTGCCATTCCATTCAAGGCGGTTGTTGCTTTCATCATCAAACAATATACCGTTTTTGTCGGTGGCTACTGTGCTTTTCGGTGTGCCATATGTGACTATATGAATTTCGTCGAATGATACAGAGGGGAAATGCTGACTGAGCCACGCATTTTTTGCTTTTGTGACCTTGCGGTCATATTCAGCGGTGGAGCATTTGGATAACCATGATATAACGCCTACTTTATGCCCTTGCTTTTGGAGTGTGCGGATAAGCCTTGCAAGGCGTGACATATTAACAAGGGGTTTTGCGGTTGCATAAGGCGTGGGGTCATATGCGCGTAACTGTTTAAGCCAAGCGGGATTTGCATAAAGATTACATATAGTGCCGTCCATATCGAAATAAATTGTCATTTTTGTGTTCCTCTCTTTCTTTACATTCATATTATATCATATCGGGAATGATTTGTCAAGGGGTTTTGCGAAAAAATTTTCAAAAAATTTTGTTGGAGTTAAGTGCGGTTTCGGGTGGTCGGGCATTGCGCCCATTGCGGGCGGGCGATTTTTCACGCCCGCGCAGCAAGCCACGCAAGGATTGCTTTTGTTTCTCTCGGAAAACGGACTTTATATTTTCCGCCGTTGCGTGTGCTGTCCTGTTCAAATTTGCCGAATGTGTAAAGGAATGTGCGGAACTCGGTCTCATTCATTATATATGCCGTGCCCTGCTCGGTAACATATGCCCATACTTTCGACGCCGTGCGCTCGAAGTATTCCTCAATCTGTCCGCTGAAAGTGGTTGACTGCATCATATGACCGCTTGCAAGGGTAAAGCGTGAGGACTTTATGGACATATGCCATTCGGGGTAGTCGCTACCTTTATCAAAGGGGACGCTATCGTGTGCGCGGGTCTGTCCGCATATGGTATATATAAGATTTTGTTCCGCGCGCGCGCCCGCGTTCGTGTATGTGCTTATGTTCTTTGTCTGAATGGTGGTCATGGTGTGTGCCTCTCTTTCTGTCCCTCTTTCAGGGTACACCTTATTATAACATATACACGGGCGTTTGTCAATAGAAAATGCGAAAATAATTTGCACAAATTCGCGGCGATGTTTTTGTGCATAATGACGAAGGGGAAAACATGGCGGGACTGGTAAAAGTTGGTAATTCTGGGAATTTGAACAAATTGTAAATTTTCTGTGAACAAATTGTTAAAAAATTGTGAACAAATTGTGAATGCCAAAATCGGCGCGTGACGTCCCACCACGCGCCGCTCAAATTGCAACCAGTAGTTGGAAATACCGTCATATAAAAAGCGCCCGCAAGCGAAAGGTAAAACTTGCGGGCGGCTTGGTTGACTGTCAAGCCAACCAAACCAGTGCCATATTATTCCATTTTAATATACTTTGTTGGTTGCACGCTTTACCAAGTGCAACCGCTTCGCGCTTTGTTGCTATGCGCTTTGAGTAGTCTATATAATATATACCGCTTGAATACCATACGCCGCAAGTGCCGCCGCAAGCCTTTACTATGGATATCGTTTCCTCGGCTGTTGTTACTTCTATGCCATGCGTGGCTACCTGATACCCGCTTTTGTAAGTTATGCGGTTGCCTTTTTTCAAAGTCAAGCCCTCATTGTCTTTAAGTTTGCGGATTGTGCGAATGTTAATCATTTTGTTTTCCTCTCTTGTTCTCTCTCTTTCTGCATTTATTATATCACAGTCCGGACAATTTGTCAATAGTTTTTTGCAAAATTTTTATTTTTTTTTGCTCCGGGGGGGGGCTGGTAATCAATACCAGCCCTTAGGGTCTATGCGTTTCCAGTCGCTCGGCTTGCCGCAGCACTCTTTTCTTTGTTTCCAGAGTTTGCGTGAGCCATATCCTGCGATTACTTCAAGGGTTTTTGTGTTTTTGTATGCTTTCAATGTTCTGTTCATTTTTCTTTTCCTCTCTTTTTCAGGGCTTTTGTTCTTCCCTCTTTCTGTATACATTATATCACAAGTTTCTTGATTTGTCAATAGTTTTTGTAAAAATTTTTTTATTTTTTTCGGGATTTTTTGCCCGGGTTCTTGTTGCGCGTTGACCGGAGAAAAATTCCTGAATTACCAAAATTTGGTAAAATTTCGGGCGCCGGCGTTCGTCCTCGGAGAAAAAGAAAAAGCCCTGCGGTGGGCTTAGTCTGTGATTGCTGTTCCGTTGTGATACACAAGCACGGTTTTTCCATCTATACTGTCGGTCATTTCAACGCCTGTGTACTTGTGGAATACAAACAAGCGAAGGAAGGCGGTAAAGCGGAAGGCGCGAATTGTGCGGCGTGCCTCTAAGCCGTAGCGGCTCGCGGTGTTGTTTTCTATGCGGTTGATAAGTTTTTCAAGTTTGTTCATTGTGTTGTTCTCTCTTTCCTTTTTTGTACTTTTATTATATCACATTCCGGCGGTTTTGTCAAGGGGTTTTTGAAATTTTTTTTTGCTCGGGGGCTGGTTTATTTCATCCAGCCCGCCCACGAATTGACTATTTCAACAATGCTTTTCATTCGGGTTGTTCCCGCCATTGTTACGGCGATATTTGTTCCCTTTTCTATTGCGTATGCGTACCAGTCTGTTTTCCCGAATTTGCGTACATAGAAATCATACTTTTCATTTTCGGCGATTTTAGTCATTTTGGATAAATCTTTTTCAACTCTCATGTGTTCAATCTCTCTTTCTCGGGGCTTTTGTTCTCCCCTTTTTCTGTATCTATTATATCACAGTCCGGCGGTTTTGTCAATAGTTTTTTCAAAAAAAAAAAATAAAATTTTTTTACCTTTTCGGGAATATTTGCCGGACTTCCTTTTTCTGCTCTTGTTTCCAAAAATTGTTTGAATTACCAAAATCTGGTAAATTTCGGGGGCGCGCGCCCGTGCGCGGCAATTGCCTTGAAGGCTCGCCCGCTCCAGGACAAGAACGCGCGGAAGTCGCTTTCCCGCACGTCCTTTTATTGCTCCGGCTTTTGTTTTTATCTTTTCATTTCGTCAATCAATCGGCTTACGTTTTTGCTGTCAAGTATTGTTCCCTCTTCATTGACTATTAAATAGCTTTCGCTTTCTTTTATTATTTCCTTTGCAATTCGTTCAAGCGTTTCAATCTCAACAATAGCACCGTTTTCAATCATTGTTATTTTACACATTGTTTTTACTTCCTTTTCTTCTATTGTTCAAGCGGGGTTTTAGCCCAGCTCACCATCTGCTTTCAAGGTCGGCATTGACTGCTTCCTTTATCCATTCAACGCATTGTTCATAGTGTCCAGTGAAAAACTGTTTCATTGTCGGGGCAATCGTCGGGGGTTGCACGGCGCACTTCATGCGTACCATTCTTAAATCTTATCCAATAGTGTTCATTGCCGATGTAGGTATCCATTCTAAAATCCATGTTCTTTACCTCTCTTTACTCGGGGACTCTCTGTCCCTCTTTCTGTACTTATTATACCATAGTTCCGACAATTTGTCAATACCTTTTTGAAAAAAAATAAAAAAAATTGTTATTCGCGTTCAGGAAAAATAAAAGGCGGTTTTGTCCGCCTTTTAATTCGTTCCGTGATTCCACCAGCAGTCGTCCGAATACTCTTCATTTAATCGAATGTTTGTGTAGTTGTACTCATCAAGCCGCAACTCTTTTCTTCTCTTCGGGTCTGTTGTTGTTTCCTTCAAAATCTCCTCGGCTCTTGCTTTGTCGCTTCCCGCAAGGCAAATCAAAAAATCTCCTCTGCCTTCAATTGTTCCGACTACTATGTATTCAATCTTTCTTTCTTTCATTTTTCTTTACCTCTCTTTTCTTGCTCGGGGGCTTTCCCTCTCCCCATTATTATTGTATCATAGTTCAGGGGATTTGTCAATAGGTTTTTGAAAAAAAAATAAAAAATTTTTTAGCACTCACAGCCGGAGTCTGCCGGAACATTGTAATTGAGTAAATAGGCTGGGAGAAAATGGTAATTACGGGAAATGTGAACAAATTATGAACAAAGTGTGAACGAATTGTAAATTTTCTGTGAACAAAAATTAAAATGAAATTCCGTTCGTGACACCCCATCACGAACGGATGATAGGCTAGGTAGTGTAGAGGATGGGGGTATTTTACATAGTAGCCGCTTTAGTTTTAAAACACGTGACAGTAGACATAGCTAGGTAGGGGGGTATATAATGGGATAAAAAATATTATGATGCATGATTTGATTTGGTCTGCTCACAACTCTTACCAAGTCTATTTTTCAATTCCATTTAACGATCTTGCTTTTATCTTGTTTTATTTTCTTTTTCTTTTTTACAATTTATGAAAAAATTTTTCTTGACTTTTCAAAAATTTTTTAGTATAATATTTATATATGAATGGGGGAATTAGTACTGATGAAATTAGACTATACAATCACCGATCCAAAATAGAGAAATGAATTAGTGAAACAAATATTAGCTGAAATTCCTGATCCTTCACCAGCTTATTTGGAATCGCTAGGTAATTATCTTGTTCTATGTTTGGAAAAGGAAGAAAAAAGACAAAAGAAAATCATCACTGAAAATCGCTTAGCCACCATTAATCGTCGTGAAACCTCCTACGAAGGTCTAGTCGCTCAATTAGAAAATGGAGAAGATGGACTATATAATTTAATTAATGAAAATAATAAACAAACAATATTTAAGCCTAAAATAACGATTACATAGCAAGACATAGAAACAATACCGTATATGAAACAATTGCGCGAATCGATACATTTTTTAGAAGATTCATTAAAACGAGCTAATGGTCGCGATGCATATATAATTAAAAAAACTATTATTGATTTGCGGAAAGAGCAATATATATTAAAAGATGCTTATACGATGCCAGTTAATGTATCAAGCACACGATCTATGCGTGGGTACATCCATTTTGATGATAAAACCCATACCTTTGATCCCGACAGTGGACGCCCCATAGTTGAGGGATTTTCCTTAATGGATCCTAGAGCATGTTCTGCAATTTTATGTAATTATTCCGATTTAAAAGAGTATAGTTGGGATAAATTATCAGAAGATACTTATTATCTTATGGAAGATTTTGATAATATTTCATCTAAAGCACTTGCGGCAAACGACCTCTATGCGCGCATAGTCGAGCTCAAGATAGATGGAAGGACAAATGTATATATTCAACAAGCAATACAAGAAGAATTTGGTATTAAACATAGTTTAGAATATATATCTAGTTTATGGCGGAATAAAATTCCTAAACTAATAGCGCTAGAAGCTGAAAATCAATTTTTAGATTATTATTATTTAAACGTAAAAAAGGGTAAATATAAACGTTGTTCTTGCTGCGGCGAAATTAAATTGGCACATAATAATTATTTTACTAAAAATAAAACCGCAAAAGATGGATATTATAGTATTTGTAAAAAATGTAGAAATGCCAAGGCCAGATTAAAAAAATCATAATACTCCTAAAATAAAAATAAAATAAAGAAAGGAGAGATGTTATGGTAGATAAAAGTCAATCATTAGTATGCGCTAAATGTCATAAAGTACTTAAAGCACATGATTTTTATAAATCTAATGATTTAGAGCATTACCCATTAGGTAAAATAGATATTTGCAAATAGTGTTTAACAATGCATGTTGATAACTGGGATCCTTCTACCTTCTTACCAATTTTAGAGTAGCTAGATGTTCCTTGGATTCCTGATGAATGGAATAAATTATTAGCCACTTATGGTCGAGATCGATCTAAAATGAATGGTACTAGTATTCTTGGTCGATATATGGCAAAGATGGCCTTAAAGCAATGGAAAGATTATCGTTGGAAAGATAATGATTATTTGCGGGAATAGGCTGAAAATAAAATTCGTACTACTATGGAAGCCCAAGGATTTGGGGCCGCTGAAATCGCTACATAGATTGAACGTGGAACCTTTCCAATGCCTGATAAACCTATGGCGCCTCCAGACTTTGCGGACGACCCTGAAGCTTACTATGGCTAGAACATGTAGGCACAATAGCCATCTGCCGCAAATGCCAATGATTATCCTGAGGAAGAATACGATTTAACCGATGAAGATAAAACGTATTTATGCCTTAAATGGGGTCGAACTTATAATGTGTCTGAATGGGTACGACTTGAAAATTTATATAAACAAATGATGGAATCTTATACAATAGAAACCGCGAGTCATGAAGATACATTAAAATTAATGTGTAAAACTTCATTAAAAGCTAATTAGCTATTGGATATGAATGACGTTGAAGGCGCTTAGAAAATGCTTAAAATGTATGATACACTATTAAAAGCGGGAAAATTTTCAGCAGCCTAGGTAAAAGATACTGATGGCGAATTTATTACTTCAGTTAGTGAGCTTGTAGCTATTTGCGAAAGTGAAGGATTTATTCCACGATATTATATTACACAACCTAACGATAAGGTTGACGAAACAATAGCCGATATTCAAGGATATCTCAAAACATTGGTAACTGAAGAAATGAACTTAGGTAATCTTATTGATACCGCTATTCAACAAATGCAACAAGCTGAAAAAGAAGATGCGGAAGAGCCTATTGTTGACAATGATGATGATGTTGATGAAGTAAATGATGAAGATATTGCTGAATTCCTTGACTTTAAGTCTGCGGCTGACGTTGAAGCTGCGCTAAGCGAGGAGGATGAGGAATAATGGCTTTATCTGATATTTTAAATTTAAGTAAGAAAAAACGTGAAATTGAATTAACAGAAGAAAGAGTGCGGGCCGCCATTCCTATCGCAAGGTAGTATATTGCCTTTTGGCGTGAATATCCTGATTTATTTGTTGATTTTCTAGCAGGAAAAGATGGCGGTCCTAGTAAATTTCATTTTTATTTTTATCAAAGAATATTTTTAAGAGTAGCAATGCGCTACTAGTATATGTATGCCGTATTTCCTAGAGCATATTCTAAATCATTTCTAGCTATGATGACGTTAATGATTAAATGTGTACTTTATCCTGGTTGCAAATTATTCGTTACTTCTGGTGGTAAAGAGCAAGCAGCAAGCATCATGCGTGAAAAAGTTAGTGAAATTTGTCAATTAATTCCTGGTTTTGAGTTAGAAATTGATCGTAACCGTGGTATGACTTTGGAAGGCAAAGATTATTGTAAATATGTATTTAAAAATGGTTCTTATTTTGATACTCTTGCGGCGAGAGAAAGTTCCCGTGGTAAACGTAGACATGCCGGAGTTGTAGAAGAATGCGTTGGTGTTGATGGTGATATATTGAGCCAAGTTGTTATTCCTACAATGAATATATCACGACGTTGTATGGACGGAACCATTCAGCCTAGTGAGCCGTTAAACAAAGCACAATTATATATTACAACTGCGGGCTATAAAAATACATTTCCATATAATAAATTAATTCAATTATTGGTTTGGTCTATTGTTCGACCTGAGAAAGCTATTGTGCTTGGAGGTACATATCGTGTACCTGTATTAGTAGGACTTTTGGATAAGGGATTTGTCAGAGATTTAAAAGCCGATGGTACATTTAACGAAAGCGCATTTGATCGAGAGTATATGTCACGTTGGACTGGAAGTTCTGAAGATGCTTTTTTCAATCCAGAAATTTTTGATAGAAATAGAATATTAAAATTACCAGAAAATGAATATTCTGGGCGTACTACTAAGAATAGTTATTATATAGTGTCTGTCGATGTAGGACGTAAAGATTGTGATAGCGTAGCTTGTATTATTAAATGTATTCCGCAAGCGCAAGGTGCGGCAATTAAATCATTAGTTAATATTTATACCATTTCTGATGGACATTTTGAAGATCAAGCTATTACTTTGAAAAAATTATATTATAAATATAAAGCGCGTCGTATAGTTATAGATGCAAATGGGTTAACTCCTACCTAGCCCATTTAAAACCCTTTGAATTGCTGGAAAGCCTGAAATGGTAATCAGCAGCTAAGTAATTAAAATAAAATAAAGCTTTTATTGGAGGCTTAAATATGAAAACAGTTAAAATTAAATATAGTAAATATCCTTTAAAATTTGATTATTATGTAAATGATAATGGCAGTATTTATAGTGCTATTAGTAATAAAACATTAAGTTATCAATTAGATAAGGATGGCTACGCTAAAGTGCAATTGATGTCTCAAGATGATAAAAGACATCGTTATTCTGTGCATCGATTAGTTTTAGAAAATTTTATGCCAGTACCAAATATGCATTTGTTACAAGTTAATCATAAAGATGGTAATAAATTAAATAATAGGCTAGATAATTTAGAATGGGTTACTGCTAGTCAAAATAATACGCATAAATATAAAATTGGATTAGCTACTCAAAAAGGTGAATATAATAATGGTTCTAAATTAACGGAAAAACAAGTGCAAGAAATTATTTAGTTATTATTAACTAAATGTTATACATATCGTGAAATTGGAGAAAAATATAATGTAGATGAAGAAACTATTGGTGCAATTAAACGAAAAAAGAATTGGAAATATTTAACTGAACATATTGATTTTAATTAAAAGTTCAACGACTATTCCGAAAGGAAGTACCCTATATTATTATATAGGGGAAGCGGAGGGCGCTATAGAAAAATAGTGATGATATAGTCTAATCCTTTAAGAAAAAAGTAATTAAAGGTAATTAATTATGTAGGTATAGGTCTTGTAGATTATATGGTAAAGTCGCAAGTTGATCCTGAGACTGGGGAGACTTTGCCAGACTTTGGCGTTTATAATGATAATGATGGTGAATATAAAAAATATCGTAGTCAAATTTGTGAAGATGACGCAATGTATTTAATTAAAGCTAATGCAGTAATTAATTCAGTTGCACATACAGCAGTACAAACTTAGATGACTACAGGAAAATTGAAATTTTTAATAGATGAACGTCAAGCAAAAGCTAAATTACTTGGCACAAAAGTTGGATAGAATATGAAACCTGAAGAACGTAAATTATTTCTTCAGCCATTCTCCCTAACCTCGATTTTAAAAGAAGAGATAAAGTAGTTCATTGTCTCGCTATGGAGAAATCCATAGAAAAATAAACTTCTCTAATTGCGGGAACACCCTAAAGTTTTTTATACCGCGGCTAATGTAGCGCAGCAGATAAAATAATATTTATTGGATGGTAAAAATTAAAAAAATTGGGCAATTCGCAACCAAGGTATTAAAAGATTTTTCATAAAATAATGAAAAGAATTTTAATGCAAGGCTCAACGACTAGTTTTATAACGTAGGCTAATAATTTTATTAGTCGAAACGGGAAGCTCTGACCGGGTAATGCCGAAGATGAAGATATAGTCTGGCTGCTGTTGAAAAATAGTAGATTAAAGGATGAACTTGCGTGAAATAAATGATACATCGCAAAATATCATTTTGAAACAATTTAATCGAGGAATCAAAAAAGATAAATTTTCAGCTTTTGAATATGGAATTTATTATATAACACAAGAAGAAGAAGGTAAGAGCCGCAAGAAAAAGAAATTTAATGCGGCTGATTGGCTATTTATGAATTAATTAAGAAAGGAGAAATATATTAATAATGAGAAGTTCAAGAGGCGAAATCAAAATTGAAGAAATTTTAGAAATGGCAGGATTAAATTATCAAGAAGAATATATTTTTCCTGGTCTTAATAGTTCTAATGGTCGTCCTTTGCGTTTTGATTTTGCAGTATTTGATGATGATGGAAATATTGATTTTTTAATAGAATATCAAGGTAAACAACATTATGAACCAAGTGCAAAATTTGGAGGCAAAAAAGGATTTTACCAACAAAAATTTAATGACGATAAAAAACGTAGATTTTGTAAAATGAGTGGATATAAATTAATAGAAATTCCATATACTGAAGAAAATTTAATTGATTATGATTATATAATGACTAGAGCTGGATATTAAGGAGGATGAGGACCAATGAATAATTCTCAAACACAAGCCGATATTCATGCTAAAGGATTTGATTTGACAGGAACTTCAAAAAGCATCTATGAAATTAATGGTGAATATAAACAAATTAAGGTAAATGGTGTGCGGCAGCTTGATAATGCTACGCTAACACTAGGTAATTACGCACGAGTGCGTCAAGCTAATGTGCCAATTATTACTAAAGATGAAGTTATGCGGGCATTGTTAGCACGTGATGTTGAAAAACTTCGTTGGTATTCATAGATATTTTATAGAACCAATGGTATTTATCGCCGTACATGTGATTATTTTGCATATTTATATCGGTATGATTGGTATGTAACACCTGATTACTCATTAGATGCTGAAATACCAGAAGATCGCATGCTTAAAGATTTTTATAAAGCGTTGACATATTTTGATAATTCACATATAAAGAAAATTTGTGGGGAAATAGCATTAAATGTAATTTTAGATGGTGCTTATTATGGTTATATAGTTCCTTCCAAAATAGGGGTAATTCTACAGCAATTGCCAGTGCGCTATTGCCGTTCTAGATATAAATCTAATGGAATGCCAGCTGTAGAATTTAATATGCAATATTTTGATACCATTGCAAATCCACAATAGCGAATTAGAATTTTAAATTTATTCCCTGATGAATTTAAAAAAGGCTATTTATTATATAAATAGGGAAAATTAAAAGCTGATTTTAATGGCGATACTGGATGTTGGTATTTACTTACTCCAGGATTGTGTGTTAAATTTGCTTTTGATAATTATGATATGCCTTTGTTTGTACATGCAATTCCCACGTTGCTTGATCTCGATGCAGCGCAAGATCTGGATCGCCGCAAACAAATGCAAAAATTATTGAAAATTTTAATACAAAAATTGCCACGAGATAAAAATGGTGATTTGATTTTTGATAGTGATGAAGCTAGAGATATTCATAACAATGCCGTTCAAATGTTACGCAACGCAGTAGGGGTTGATATTTTAACAACTTTTGCTGATATTGATGCTGTCGATTTGGCTGATAAAAATACTACTGCGACTACTGATGATTTAGCTAAGGTAGAGCGTACTGTTTATAATGCTCTTGGTATTTCACGTAATCTGTTTAATACTGATGGTAATATGTCATTGGAAAAATCAATTTTAAACGATGAAGCTTCATTAAGAACATTAATTTTGCAATTTGCTGAATTTTTCAATGCGCTTGCGGCGGGGCATAGTTCTGCACGTAAAAAGTATTCTTTTAGATTTTATATGTTAGAAACAACACAATATAATTATAAAGATTTAGCTAAAATGTATAAAGAGCAAACCCAGATGGGATTTGCAAAAATGTTGCCGCAAATTGCGCTGGGGCATTCCCAAAGTTTTGTACTTAATAGTATGCGATTTGAGAATCAAGTACTTAATATGAATGAATTTATGGTTCCACCCGCATTAAGTTCAACTATGAGTGGTTCAAATAATTCGGACAATTCTAATAAATCCAATACTGGGAAAAATGATAAATCTATAGAAGCACAAGTTTCATCTGGCGAAGCTGGTCGTCCAGCTAAGCCTGATGATGAAAAAAGTGATAAAACAATTTAGAACATAGAATCACAAAGTTAAGGAGGAAGTTAAATGCATACTAGTTTAAGTCTAGATAAACCCATTGAAATTATCAATTTAACTCCTATTAATCCAATGATTGCAAAATGTCAAATTAAGGTTTTGTATGTTAGTGATGAACCTAATCGCAATGGAACTATTATTAATAAAGAAACAGCTAAAAAATTAGCTAATAGTTTACCTGGTAGTCCTATTGTTGGTTATTATAATGAAGCTACTAAAGATTTTGAACTTCATAATAAGTTTTTGAAAATTGAAGATGGTGAAATTAAATTAGCTGAAAATACTAGACCTTATGGTTTCGTAGATTTGAATGCCAAAGCATGGTTTTAGTGGTTTGCTGATGACGATGGAGTTGATCGTGAGTATTTGGTTACAGAAGGGTATCTATGGGTTGGCCAGTATCCAGAATGCCAAAGAGTCATTGATCAAGGAAATCCGCAATCTATGGAATTGGACGAAAAAACTTTGCAAGTAAGTTGGGCAAAATTTGAAAAAGGTAGTAAAAGATTTTGCATAATTAATGACGGGTTAATTTCCAAATTGTGTATTTTGGGTGAAGATGTGGAGCCTTGTTTTGAAGGCGCTAATGTTACATCTTATAGTTTAACTATGGATGAAGATTTTAAAACACAAATTTACTCAATGATAAATACAATAAAAGAATTTCTTGAAGAAGGAGGAACAACTCAGATGGTCATAAATGAAAACGAGAATGTTGTTACAGAAGAGCCTATAAATTCTACAGAAAATTTGGACAATACTGATAAAACAGTAGTTACAGAAAATCAAGAAAATATAGGGGAAGAACCTACGGTTGAGCCGACTGCGGCTGAGCCTGCCGTAGTTACTTCTTATAATCTGGATGAAATTCCAGAATATGTAGAATTAATGGAAAAATATAACACATTATCTACAGATTATAATGCATTAAAGGCTACAAATGATACATTAAATAATACAATTGCTGAATTGACAGCATTTAAACTTAATGTAGAAAAACAGCAGAAACTTGCTATGATTGATAGCTTTTATATGCTAAGCGATGCTGATAAGAAAGATGTTATTGATAATATAGATAATTATTCTGTATCAGACATCGAAGCAAAATTGTCAATTATATGTGTGCGCAATAAGGTTAATTTCAACTTGTCTTCTGATGAGGGAGAAATGCAACCAGCAGCCGCAGCTAATACATATAATCTTACATCTATCGAGACAGTCGAAGATGTAACACCTGCTTGGGTACAACGTGCTTTAGCAGTAGAAAAAGAAATGAAATAATTTAAAGGAGGATAACTTACAATGATAGGTGATTTCTTAAAAAAGAATATTACTAGCGGCGCTAACTATGTTGAGTTTGGTTATGGCCAGGTTGAACCTAACCATCTTTCTGCACAGCGCACCGCCCAGATCTATGCCCAGTTACCTGCTGCCGCAGCTATTGACAAACTTGAACAGGGTCAGTTCGTAAAGTATGACTATGCTAATGGTGTTGTTAATTTTACAGGCGCTGGTGAATGGATGCTTGTTTACAATGAAATAAAATTATATCGTGATGGTCAGCTCGATTGCGAATTTGCAATGGTAAAAGATCATTACAATGGTCGTGTTTATAGCCCTGCTGGTGCTGAATCTAGTACACTTCAGTCTCGTCATTATAACGGCAAGGACGCAGCTGGCAACACATCCATAACAATTCCTGGTCCTACATATCCTGTAACTTATAATGAAGATAAGTCTAAGGCTTATGTAAATGGCACAGAATATGCCGTAGCTGAAAATAAATTCACGGTAGATGGCAAAGAATATGCTGATACGGTTGATTCTATTACGTTTGCTACTACATACAATTATGACAGAGTAACAGTTGGTTCTGGCGACTACTATGAGCCTACTTATAATGATGATCCTTTCCACATTGAGTCTAAATCTAAGGCAGTTATGATGCCTGCTGGCACTACAATGGTTCCTAGAGTATTTAAGACCAATGTTGGCGATATCTTCACGACTAATACTATCAAGGTAGCCTCTGTTGAGATAGGTCTTGCTGTTGGTGATATACTTCATGTTGGTACAGATGGTTATCTTACAAATATTGGCGCAGCTGGTGCTGGTGACACAATGAAATGGCAAGTCGTTAAAGTTTATACAATGCCGGATCGTCAGCGCGCTGTTAAAATCATGCGCATAGCTTAATGAAAGGAGAGAAGAACTATGTTAAATCATGAAAATTTACTTGCACTTGCTAAGACAGTTGCAAAGGCTGATTCTTCTGCCCCTGTAGCATATAGCTGGAATGGACAGTCACTTAGCTATGATGCATTGAATGAAACACTTCGTCAAGAGTTTAATGAACTTGCTGGTACGTATGCACTTTATAGAGAAAATAGAAATACTATATTTTCTATAATTGAAGAAGTTTTAGATGATGTACTTCCTAAGAAAGTTGTTGAACAGTATAGTGACTTTGCTGAAGTTCAGACATTTAAGCAGGGCGATAAGCCGATATTCCGTAGAAAACTTAATGGTTCAAAGAGAGCTAAACAGTTTATAACACGTGTTGGTCTTGCTGGTATCTATGAAGTATTTAAGCTTAGTGCTGGCACAGAGAGCTTTGAAGTGCCTACAAGCGCTATCGGCGGTGCTGCACAGATTGGTCTTGAGGAATTCCTTGATGGTAGAGTTGATTTTGCTGAAGTACTTGACACAGTTATGACAGGTATGGATGAGCTTGTTTATAAGGAAGTTGCACAGGCTCTTAAGGCTTCTATTAATCAGCTTCCTGCTAATAACACTGCTGTTGTTAATGGCTTTGATGAATAGGCTTTTGACACACTTCTTACAATAGTTTCTGCTTATGGTGTACCTACAATTTATTGTACACAGGAATTCGCTGTTAAGATGATTCCTCAGCAGGCTTGGAGATACACAGAAGCTATGAAAGATGAGCTTTGGAAGACAGGTCGTCTTACACAGTATAAGCAGTATAAAGTAGTTATTCTTGAGCAAGGCTTTGAAGATGAAACGAATAGTACAAAGGTAATTGATCCTGGATATTGTTGGATTCTTCCTACAGGCGCTGATTCTAAGCCTGTAAAGATTGCTTTTGAAGGCAATACAATAGTCGATGAATTCCAGAATGCTGATCGTTCTCGTGAAGTTCAAGTTTATAAGAAAGTCGGCGTAGTTGCTATGTTAGCTAATAACATTTGCGCTTATGTTGATACAAGTCTTGTAGGTCAGATGAAGACATGGAATCTTAGCGGTTATAAGACTGTTAAAGATTACGGCAAGGCTTAATTAAAAACTCAGTGATGGGGGAGTCGGGAAATTCCCCTCCCCCATTTTTTATTTACAATAAGTGAAAAAGGAGATAAAATTATGGCAAATATTTACAATGTAAAAAACAGAAGTGCGAGTATGGTTATATATCGTATTCCTGAGGAAAATATTAGACGTGAGTTTGCGCCAGGTGAAGTTAAAAAGATTTCGCTTGATGAACTTACTAAGTTAAGTTATCAGAGCGGCGGTCAAGCTTTAATGGCTAATTTTTTACAATGGGATGACGCAGTTTCTGAAGCACTTAATATTCCTACCGAACCTGAGTATTATATGTCAGAAGAGCAGGTTATTGAGTTGCTGAAGAATGGTACTTATGAAGCATTTCTTGATTGTCTAGATTTTGCACCTATGGGTGTAATGGATCTAGTTAAAAAATATGCAGTTGAGCTTCCTTTAACTGATAATCGTAAGATTGAAGCATTAAAGGAGAAGACTGGATTCGATGTATTAGCAGCTTTGAAAAATATTGCGGCTGACCGTGCAGCAGATGAAACCGAGGTTAAGGATACCGAGAAGACAACTCGCCGCACAACCGTTAATTATAAAGTTGTAACGCCTAAAACTGAATAATAGATAGGGGGCGTAATAGTTGGGAACTAAATTTGCAACTATCTACGACCGCTTTTTGGGGAATATCACAGATGATATGTATATTGAGTTAACGCCGCAAGACACTGTTCGGGATTTGCAGAAAATGCTAATTAGCGCAATACCATCATTTGAATATCCTCGCGTAAATTTGGATGATTATGAAATTAAGACATTGCGTGTAATGGAGAATGAAGTTACACCAGAGGATTTTATCCTTGGTGTCTTTTGGAATGAGCTAGATGGAGATGCAGATCCAGACGCACCTCCGATGGTTTTAATTGAAGAGTCTTCATTTGCTGCTGAATTATCATCTGAAGAAATTAATATTTTAGCCTTTATTATGATTGAAAACTGGTTACAGCGTCAAATTACTTCAATTGAAAATACACGTATGAAATATTCAGGGTCAGATTTTAAAATGACTTCATAGGCTAATCATTTAGCTAAATTAATTACTTTAAAAAATGAATGTCGTAGATAGACACATCATTTTTAGAGATTGTATAAGCGACGTGAAAAAAATCCAGATACCGGTATATATCGTTCTACTTGGTATAAATTTGGAGAAAATAGTGCTATTAAGTAAATATGATATAGAATTTTCATACGAAAGTTTTGAGACAAATGTAACTAGATTAACCAATCAATTATGGAAATTAATTCCTATGCGTGAGCATGGTGAAGATTGGGGCAAGCAATTAGATACGGTAATATTAGAAATTGCGGGATTAGGTAAAATTTTTTATCAAATACCGCTTTTCTTATAGCTTTTAAGTAAATTAGAAGGATTAAAAGAATACATAGAACTTGATTTTTCAATATATAGAAAAACTGTATTTGAATCATTAAGTCTATTGTAGGAAATAAAAAATAATGTCTTATCCGAACAAAGAACTTGAAGATAAATTGGTCTAGTTAAATTTCTAGTATCATATGCAAAATTTAATGCCGTATATGAAAAATATGCCTAGTCCTATTGAAGGGGTTAATGATATGGCTAAAATGCTTCATACTTCTGGTGGTTATACCTAGCAAGAACGTATGATAAAAGATAAGCGTCGTAGTTTAGATAAAGCGGTCTTGTATTCATATCAAGGAGCTTTAATATAGAAATTTATCCCCTATCCAGATGAAGTTATGGAGGGGGAAATTGAACGTCCTCCTGTACGTGCATTAATAAATCCCAATAAAATTAGTCAAGATTATGACGAAAAAATTGTATCTGTTGGATATGAATTTAATTTTCAGCCTGGTGACATTTTTGAATGGGTTGGAACTAATAGTTATTGGCTAATTTATTTACAGGATTTAACAGAACTTGCTTATTTTCGCGGAAAAATTAGACGTTGTTCATATTAGATATCTTGGGAAGAAGATGGAAAAGTAACTTCTACTTATGCAGCAGTTATTGGCCCAAAACAAGAGTAGCTTGATTAGAGGGTTAGTCATTCTATTACAGTAGATAGTCCTAATTATTCTTTACAATTATTATTACCTAATAATGAGCATACCAAAAGTTATTTTAATCGTTATTCTAAATTTTATTTAAACAATGATAAAACTTGTTGGCGTGTAGAAGCAATTGATTGGATTAGTACCCCTGGTATTTTAGAAGTACATGCTAAAGAATATTATGCAAATGAGCAAGAAGATGATATAAATAATGGTCTTGTGGGTGCTTTAATTACAAAACCATTAGACCCAAATCCGCAAGATAGTGTTTCATTGGTTCATGGTGAAATATTTATTAAGCCTAAAAAGATTTATGAATATATATATTTAGGTACGCTGCCTGGAAAATTTTATTTAGGAAAAGATAAAAAAGTTCCAGTAGAAATAAAAACGTTTAAAAATGCGGGTGGGCAACAATGTGCTAGCTTGCGTTGGACAACTTCTTATCATGGATAGTTTGATCTAATGTATGGTACTGGCACTGAAAATGATTATAAAAGAACAATAGTAGTTGAATCATTGTTCTAAAGAGGTAAAGGAGAGTAGTGAGTATGAAAATAGAAAAATATAAATTTCCGCACTCTAGCTTTCTGTCGGTAGAAAAAGACACAGAAATTATTGTTTCTTAGTTTTTAAAAAATAATAATTTAAAGAAATTGTTGTATTATACAACGCCTGATTGTTTATCTAAGCCAGTAGTGTCTACTAATGATGCTGTTGAAATGATGGGTAAACAAATTCAAATTACACCTTATTTACCGATTGATGGTTCTGTAAAAGCGTATGTCTATATTGATTTTGATACTTTTATTCCAAATGCAACTAATCCTGAATTTAGAGATAATGTAGTTGAATTTGATATTATTTGTCATTTAGACTAGTGGCAGTTGGATGATATGAAATTGCGGCCATACCGTATTGCTGCTGAAATTGATTCTATGATTAGTGATTAGAAATTAACTGGCATAGGAACTTTGCAATTTCAAGGCGCAGCACGAGTAAATATAAACGCTGAGTTTCATGGTATTTGTCTTAGATATATAGCTATTCATGGCGGAGAAGACAAAGTGGGTATGCCTAACCCGGCAGATGAATAGGCAATGAAAGAAAATTTTGATACAATATTTAATATTAAGGATGAATTATGATTTCATCATTGGTATTAATGGCTGGTGCTGATATTCCAATTCCTGAATGTTAGCTAATAATTCATTAGCCTACATTAAGAGAAATTGCTTTTATTGGTGAGTCAGATTTTTTTATTGGAGTACAATGCCTTACAGTATCTAAAAATTTAATACCAGAGGGCGAAACTATTCTATAGAATACCTCAAATTTTCAAGTATTTATGACGATAATGACTGAATAGACTACTGCTGACAAAAAAGCAATAGTTATGACATTATTACAAATATTGTTTCCTAAATATAAAATTTCTTTTCTTCCTAACTCATTAATGTTTTTACCAATAGGTGAAAATAATCCAATTATAGTAGAAGAAAATAATTTTGAATATTTATAGGAAGTAATAAAATAGATTTGTTGTTTAAATTCTAATCTTTAGGATTCTAGTTCTTTTAATCCAGCAAATGCGGCGGCGAGTCAAATCGCACAGAAGCTGGCTAGAGGACGCCAAAGGGTCGCTGCGCAAAAGGGCGAACAAAGAAATAATATTTTTACTTAGTATATATCTGTATTAACCATTGGAATACCTTCAATGTCTTTACAAGATTGTTTAGATTTAACTTTGTTTCAATTATTTGATTTAGTTGAACGTTTTCAGATGTATATTAGTTGGGATATTGACATTAAAGCTCGTTTGGCTGGCGCATCTGGAGATGGGAAACCTGAAGATTGGATGAAAAACATACATTAAAAAAATTTTTTATATCAAGGAGGAAAAACCTTATGAAACTAGGTGTGCGCGAAATATGCGACGTTGTGTTGAAGGCGAAGGCAGCTCAGAAGATTGGTAATAAGATTTTCTATAAGGGCGAACCTGTTATATATTTTGATACATTGAAGACTTCTAGCATGGAAGGTGCTGCTACAACTGTTTATGCGACAGGTGGTCGTGGTAATAGTAGATTAATAGCTTGGGAAGGTGAGCGTACAGTTACATTCACAATGGAAGATGCACTTATTTCCCCTGCTGGATTTATGATTCTTTCTGGTGCTGGACTTATTGAAGCTAATGAAAATGAAACAATTAAGGTTCATGTAGTTGAACAGACAGATGATGTAACTGTTACAGCTGGTGGCCAAGTTGAAATTGAAGTTGATCAGGTTCCTTATACTCGCGATGGTGAAGATATGGTTTATGTTATGCTTATGGATAATGGTGAAGTAAGTTCTGAGCCTTATATTCCCGCAACGATTGTTGAAAAAGAAGCAGATGCTACGCATGATGCTCCTTATGGTCTTTTAACACTTAAAGATTCTGATGATCTTGATAAGTTTGTAACTGGTTGCGTTGTTCTTGTTGACTATTACACTGAGAAGAAGAGTGGTGTTCAGCAGATTAATATTACGCCTGATAAGTTTGGTGGTAACTATTATCTTGAAGCTTCTACATTATTCCGTGATCAGGCTGGTGTTGATCATCCTGCAGAATTTATAATTCCTAATTGCAAGGTTCAGTCGAACTTTACATTTACGATGGCTGCTACTGGTGACCCTTCCACATTCACATTCACGATGGATGCTTTTCCGGATTATACTAGATTTAACAAGACAAAGAAAGTTCTTGCTGCTATTCAGGTATTTGATGGCGAGAATGCGGTTGAATTTACCCGTCCGAGAACAAAGTCTACTGATGTAGTAGATGATTATGATAAAGTAATTAGACCTACTAGTGACTAATAAAAATTTTAAGGGAAGATAGTTTTAGCTATCTTCCCTATTTTTATTTTGTGAAGAAGGAGGATAACTATGGATTGGAATAATGTATATAAAATTCATAATAAGAAAAATATTAGTGCGGTTACAGCCGCCATACGAGCCTCTAAAAAGGATTTGTTGGGAAAGCTTGAATCTAGAAATGCCATCAAAAAAGCACAAAAATTAGAAGATGCTTATAATATGATGGTTACAGATGACGAATTAATGCGAAAATTATCAATAAAAGTTAATGATGCTATGCCGCGGGTTTTGGACAAGGCACAATAGTTATATGAAGTATCTAATGACTCTCCTTTTGGTTTACAGTATAGTGATCAAACTGCAGAGCAAGAGCGAAGAAAAGCTTGGGCTAATTTTCACGCTAAAAAAGATGCGTATGATAAATGTAAAAATGATGCAATGACAGATGCTGCAATATTATCATAGACTAAAGCGGATATGACAGCGGCTTTAAAAGCAGCGCAATCTAGATAGAGTGCATTGTCTGCGGCATCGGGATAGTTCGGAGAAAGTTTATTTTAGTTAATGGTGCCTTATGCTTATGAAGCAATTAAAAAAACAAGCGATAAAGCAATACAAAAAGTAATGTATCAGACTATGTAGAAAATAGTAGGAGGACAAATTAAATTAGATGCTTCTAACCTAGAAACTGCTGGTTCTGTGCATTTAGCTGCTAGCGAAGAAAAAGGAGCAATAACATCTTAGTAGAAATCTGACGTAATTTATGAAGGTTTAGGATATTCTGTTAAAAACTATGCTTCTTTTTCTTCGGCTATTCATATATTGAGTGCAGCTAACTTTGATTCAATGATGGATTAGTGGAGTCATGTGAATGAAGCTGTAAAAAGTTATGTATATGCTTCTTTAAAAAAGCATACAGATGCTGGTTGTACAATTGAGCCTTGGGATACAATTGATAATTTGCGTTCTTTAATTACTTTACAAGCGCTAGTTGGATAGAAAAATTTAAATGAAACTAAAGCGTCTTACTTAGTTATAATTAATAGAAGTAATAAAAAGCATCCGTTTAATATAATTCCAATTGCTCCATATTTAGATGCAATTGTTGAACAAGCTGGTGTCGTAAATCTAAAATGGGCACCTGAACAGCCATTAGTACAAGATGTAACATCATTACAAAAATTAAAATTAAGTGTTAGTTTAAAATTAGGCGTGAATTTTTTAAAGCAATTAAAAAGTAGCACTACTTAAAATAAAAAATTTGACATAACAAAAAATTTTTGTTATAATAATTATAGAAAAGAGACAAAGGAGATTTGATTATGGCTAAAATATCTTTTAGTAAATTAAATATAAAAAATGCGGCGATTGTTCCTATTAATGCGCAATTCGGCGAAATTGATATAGAAGTATTGCCGCGCTTAACAACGGACGATAGAGTAAAATTTATGGAAGAAATAATTGCAAATGTACAATCTGAAAACGCGTTTATTAATGAGATTAGTTTAACAGTGTGGTTTGATCTTTGTGTTTTATTCTATTATACAAATTTAACCTTTACGGACAAACAAAAGTCTGATCCTGGTAAATTATATGATATGTGTATCGCAAGTGGATTGCTAAGCATAGTAAAGGCTAAGATCGGCCCAGATGAATTGAATTTTATGCATACACTTGTAAATGCGCAAATTGAAAAGATTTATAATTATCGTAATTCAGCTTATGGTATTTTAGATGCTATGAAGAATGATTATGATAATCTTAATCTTGATGCTACTGAGATTCAAAAGAAGCTGGGCGATGAAAAAAATCTAGCAGTTTTAAAAGAGACTTTGACCAAATTAGGTTAATTCATTTATTTGATTTTTCAAAAATAAATGAGAATAAAAGGGGAACTAAGTAAGTTTTATTCTTGCTTAGTTCCCCTTTTTCATTTTATAAATATGAGAGAAAGGAGCAATAAATATATGGCAAAACAATTAAATGTTAATTTGAAGGTATCAGCAGATATAGCTGCCGCATAGCAGTCATTACGAAATTTAACATTATCATTAGATAAAATAAAAAATCAAAGTTCAACTTTGATAAGCCCAATAGGTTTATAGCAAGCCCAAGAAGCGGCTCGAAGTTTAGAAATACATTTATCTAAAGCTATTAATGTAAATACTAATAAGTTGGATTTAACTAAATTTTCATTAAGTTTAAAACAAGCGAATCAAGATTTGACCACATTATCAGCTAAGTTATTGCGAGGTGGACAAGCGGGGCAGCAAGCTTTTAACGCTTTAACGCATAGTATTAGTACTGCTAGTAATGCTTCATTATTTTTAGGAGAAAAATTAAATAGTTTACTTACTACATTGTAGAATACTGTACGTTGGCAAATTTCATCTAGTATTCTTCATGGATTTATGAGTACAATATAGGGCGCATATACTTATGCTCAAAAATTAAATAAATCTTTAACCGATATATAGATAGTAACTGAATCAAGTGCTGAAAAAATGGCACAATTTGCTAAAGAAGCAAATCAAGCCGCACAAGCATTAAGCACAACAACTAATACTTATGCGAAAGCTGCATTGATTTATTATCAACAGGGTTTAAATGATAAGCAAGTTAAAGAACGTACCGATTTAACTATTAAAATGGCAAATGTTACTGGTAATACAGCAAAGACCGTTTCAGAACAACTAACTGCTATTTGGAATAATTTTGATGACGGCTCTCGTTCTCTTGAATCTTATATTGATGTAATTACAGCATTAGGTGCATCAACCGCTTCTAGCACTACAGAAATTGCCGAAGGTCTAGAAAAATTTGCAGCTATAGCTAGAACAGTTGGTTTGTCTTATGAATATGCTACTTCTGCATTGGCTACAGTGGTCGCTACAACTCGTCAAAGTGCTGATGTTGTAGGTACAGCATTTAAAACATTATTTGCTCGTATTCAAGATTTGGAACTAGGTAAAACATTAGATGATGGTACGACTTTAGGCCGGTATTCTGAAGCATTAAAAACAATTGGTGTTAATATTAAAGATGCCAATGGCGAATTAAAAGATATGGACGATATCTTAAATGAATTAGGTGCTAAATGGGATCAAATTGATCGTAGTACCCAAGTTGCTGTTGCTCAAACAGTTGGCGGTACTCGTCAATATCAACAGCTAATTGCTATTCTTGATAACTGGGATTATATGCAAGAAAATCTTAATGTTGCTGCAGGGTCTGAAGGTACTTTATCTCGACAAGCAGAAATTTATGCTGAATCATGGGAAGCAGCAAAAAATAGAGTAAAAGCAGCAGCAGAAGAAATTTATTCTACTTTATTAGATGATAAATTTTTTATTTCAATAACTAATGGATTCGGTAAGTTTTTAGATATAATCAATAATATTGTAACTAGTCTAGGCGGTATGCGGACAGTGCTTTTTGCTATTATGGGACTTATGTCTTAGAAAATCGCTACTCAAATGCCTGCTTTATTTGCTGGAATTGGTGAAGGTGCAAAAAGTTTTGCTAAGAAAACTGCCATGTCTTTTGGATTAAACGCTTCAAGTAAGCTAGATTCTTAGCAAGAAATGATTTTAAAGAAAAATGCCGAATTGGCTAACAATCAGTATCAATCTAGAGCATCTAATGAATATGTATCAGCTACAGCCAAAGGGCAAGCTAAAATTAATGCTACGGAAGCATCTTTAGCTTATAAAATTAATGATAGTAGTCAACGATGGAATGCGGCTGAGCAAGAAAGAAACAAAATTTTACAAGAAGAATTATAGACGTTATCTTAGATTTATTTAAAACAATGTTAGATAGTTGACAAAACAACTGAATCAACTGGCGAAGCTAGAGAAGATTTTATCAATACATTAGACGATGATAAAAGAGAAGCTTGGTTGGCAGCTCATCCCGGAGAAAAATATTCTAATCAAGTACGGGGCTAGCACGACCGATATACAAGACAAGCGTCAGATATAATTGAAAATAATGCGCGTGATAGGGCACATGCTAAATTTTTAACTGATAGACATTCTTCATAGATGGATGATTTTAGAATTGAGTTAAAAAATGTTGAAAATATGCCTGTAACTACCAAAAAACAAAGAGCCGAGAAAGCTAAAGCCGAACTATCACTTCGTCAATCTATTAATAGTTATTATAATACTTTACAAGATGATCGTGCTATGCAAGGAGCAGATGGACGGTCGGCTTTTGGTCGAGCTATGCAAGCAAGACGCAATAATCCAAAAATGAGCAATGTTGAATTATTGGCATTGGGTGATGATAAAAATTTTATGGGTTATGCGGAAAATAAAATTAAAAGCTATAATCAAGCTATTAACGAGCAACTTGATAAGTTAAAACCTGAAACAAAAAATAAGGCTAGAGCTTTGGTTGATAAAGCTGTAAAAGATGAAGTGGCTAAAGATACTATGAAGACAATGGAGACATAGCTTGATGAACCTGACAAAAAGACAAATGAACGTTTGCAACAAACTGGCGCTACATTGGGTGCTTTAGCTAGTACTGCTGTTGCTACTGCTAGCGCAATTTCTATGGTTACTGGTGCAATTTCTGTATTAGGTAACGATAGTGCTACAACTAGTGAAAAAATTATGGCGGTAGTAACAACTTTGACAGTTTTAATTCCATTATTACCTACTATAGCTAGTGGAATAAACACTTTGGCTGTAGCTTTTAAAACAGCAGGTAAAAGTGCCGCTGTTGCGGGTGCTGAGGGTGCGGCCGCAGGAACCGCAGTATAGTTAGCTTGGTGGCAAATCACATTGATTATGTTAGCTATTGTAGCAGCAGTCACTGCTGTAATAGTTGTTTTTAAACTTTTAAGCAACGTTTACAACAAAGACAAAATAGCTGCTGAAAAAGCGGCCAAAGCGGCGGCTACTTTAGCGGAACAGTATGATAAAATAAAAGCATCATATGAGGAAATGACAAAGGCAATATCCGATTATAGAGAAGCAGAAGATGCATTAGACAAATTAACCAAAGGTACGGAAGAATTTGAGAAAGCTTTAAAAAATGCCAATAGACAAGCGCAGGCGTTGATTATTAAATATAAATTACTTAAAGGACAAGATTATTCAATTACTGATGATGGGCGTATTATTATTAAAGATACCGTATTAAAACAACTTGAGGATAAACAAAAAGCTGAATTAAATCAAGCTGAAGCTATTTCAAATATAGCTGATAATGCGGCGACTGCCGCTGCTAATAAATCAAAAACGACTAATTTAATGCGTGAAGTAGCTGGCGATAAAACTAAATCTGGCTGGTTATGGGGTGGAATAGGTGGAGCATTAGCTACCGGAGCACTATTCATCCCTATGGTCGGACCATTAATAAGCGCGGCTATAGGGGCTGCTTCTATAATAGGTGGAACGGCCGCAGAAGCTAAAATCACATCACGTGAAGCTGGAATGCAAGAAGTTTTGGATAAAATCGCCGATGGAAAATTAGACATTTCTGGTGATTTATCTTATAATCAATTTAAAGATTTACTCAAAGAAACTAAAATTGATATTAATGATGATAAACTTGTTCAAGCATTATATAAAACTCGTGATAGTCTTAATGATTTAGCTGAAACAGAAAAATAGATCAAACAAACGGAAGAGCAAAATGCATATAATTTTGCTAGAGATTTATTTGCCCAGAATGATGCGATTGTTGCTGCAGGATTAACAAATGATCTTGGATTGATGGGCTAGCGAGTTATGCTACAAGCAGAAGAAGATGCTAAAGACAGTTTTGATGAAGCATATAAACAAAACGGAGAAGAAATGACCCGTCAATATATAAAGGCTAATGCAGCGGCTTTAGGTAAAGATGTATAGTACAAGAAGAAAGGTCAATATACTTATACTGACGATTAGGGAAAATCGCAAACTGGTACAATTGATGAGACCGCTTTAAAGTTTTTCTATCAAGGATAGCTAGCTCAAGAGCACATATTAAAAAATGAAAATGAAATTTTAAAAACATATAATTTAGTTGCGAACAATCCTTATTTAAAGGCAATGGTGGTTAGTGGTAATTTTAATTCATTAACCCGCGACTAGTGGATTGCGAATGCGGGAAGTTCTATTACACCCGAAATGCTTGGTTTGCAAGGCAAATCTAAAAATGAGTTAGATACATTTGCCCAAAATATTCTTGGTGCAAAATCTTGGAATGATTGGGTAGATACTATTAACAAAGCTAGGCAAGATACTGCAAAGGCTTGGAATAGCTTTAAGGGTCATGCAGTTGAGAATATTATTGATAATAATAATAGTGTTAGCCTTAAGACTGCACAAAATTTTAAAAATATTTTAGATCAATTTGCGAAAGCCCCACAATATGAGGGAAATGTAACATTAATTACAAATGGCATTAACCAACTTGCAAATGGTTCAAAAGAAGCGCTTGAAGCATTAAGCGCGCTTGATTATACATCACCCGAAATAGGAAATCAAATTCGTAACACACTTATTAACTTGGGTGTGCCGATATCCTTAACGAATGATGCATTCAATAATTTAATTGACACCATTAAATCAGTTTCTCTTGCTGTGCCTTCTTATCAAACTTTATATACTACTTTAAATCAAATAAATAATGTTATTAAAAATTTAAAGTTTGGTAGTATAATTAAGAAAGAAGAGTATGATCAGCTGATTCAATACAATGCCGCATTGGCATAGTATTTCTAGATGGTTGGTCAAGATCAATATCGTTTCAATAGTTTGTCTACAAAGAATGCTAAGCAAGCCGCAACCGACATGGCGCGAGCACAATTAGACGCAGCATACGCATCAGCAGAAGCTGGCCGTGCAATCATAGATAATGGTTATACTCCTGAAGTTGTAATGGCATCTGGATTAGAGGGAGATAGAAGAGATTCCTATATCAATGAATTAATCGATCGCTGGAGTAAAAGTGGTATATTTGATTTAGATCTTGTTAAAAATAAAGGTTTTACGGCAGAATTCCTTAAAGGTGCTTCTGATGAACAAATTCAAGCAGCTATTAAATACGTAAATGATCTTGCAGCCGCGGGTATGAATGATACAGCATTGCGAGAAGCTCGTGAAATATTTGCTAACACAATTGATAATATAGATGATTTAAATGATGCACTTAAGACTGGCACTTTGACTTAGAACGAATATGATAAACAGTTAGAATATATTATAAATCATGCTAAAGATGCTCTATCTGTTGTTGAGTCAATTAATAAAGCGTTAGAATATCAAAATAAGCTTTTAGATAGATAGGCAACTATTACGGATACATTATATGGCGGAGCGCGTTTGGCTGCGTTGGAACAAGAAAGAAATATTCTGGCGCAAAATGCTAAGCTAACTGAGAAAAAAATACAATAGCTATAGAATGAAGTTACGGTTCAAGCTGGGGCATTAGCTATGAAAGGTGTTACATTTGGGGAGAATGGCTAGCCAAATAACTTAGATGAATTATATTGGAAAGGTATAATTACCAACGAAGAGCGTAGCAAATATTTAGAAGTATTTAATGATTTTCTTGATGCGCAAGATAATTTATTAGAAATACAAATTAAACGCCAAGAAAAATATTATTAGAAATTAACTGAAGCACTGGAAAATCAATTAGAATTAATTGAAATGGATCGTGCCAAATTGAAGTATGATTACGGAAAAATTGAAGATGATGTATATAAAGCAGCTGAGGGATTTGGTTTGTTAAAGAAATAGCAAGATTTAACTTCTGATTCATTAAAGTTATATAAAGATTAGCTAGACAAAATTCGAAATGCTTATACAGCTGGAGACATTACATCAGCCGATTATGCAGATGGTTTAAAAAAGATTTATAATTCAATTTATGATAATATGGAAGCATTTGATGATTTAGATGAACAAATGCGTGAATATTATACAAATACATTATCTAAAATAAATGATGAGTTAGATAAATATATTTCTAAGATAGAATATTTAACCGATCTTACTGATCATTACAAATCAATTATTACATTAATTTCTGGTGAAAATGATTACGATCGTTTAGGACTGATTTATGCAGCGGCTAGTTAGAATGCGCAAAATAATTTATCGGTGGCACTTGAGAGACAGCGTGCCGCAAAAGAGCAATTAGAATTTTTGCGTAGCCAACCAGCTGCGCTTGCAGAGGATATTGAAGCTGCAGAAAAATAGGTGCAAGAAACGACTAATGCGGTATTTGAAGCAACTTAGGATTTGTTAGAAGTTACTAAAGAGACTGCATTGAACAATATTAAGAAGGTCGGAGCTGAATTAGAAAAGACATTAACGGGTGGTTCAACATTTGATAGAATTAATCAATCAATGTCAATGCGTAGCAAGTATGCGGAATTATTCTATACGTAGACCAATCAAGTTTATGAAACACAAAAGCGTATTAACCAAGTTGAGCAAGAGATTGCTAAAACGACAAACAAAGCTTATTCTAATGAGTTAAAGTTATGGAAGCAACGTCTTGAAAGTGCGCAAAAGCAAGAAAAGTTAAGTAAGAATTAGCTTGCACTTATGGATGCTGAATTTAAGTTAATTCAAGCACGAGCAGCTTTTGAAGAAGCTTAGAATGCTAAGTCTGTTGTGAGATTAACCCGTGATGCCGAAGGTAATTATGGCTATGTATTTACTGCCGATTAGGAAAACATTACTAAGGCACAATAGGCTGTTCAAGATGCTGAAAATGAATTATATAATAAGTAGTTAGAAATTGCTAATAAAAATGCTGAACAAATTGTGCAAATTCAACAAGAAATGTTCAATAAAATACAAGAAATTAATACTGATTTGACATTGTCGGCCGAAGAACGTGAATTGCGTATTTAGGAAATTTATCAACAATATTCTCCTTATATATTAGTATTGACCAATGATAGAAATATGGCTATTTCTTATTCTGAAGAAAATACTGCTAAAATTATGCGCGATGCTTGGTCGAATGCATTCTAGACTACTATTGATAATTGTTCTAATTGGACTAAAGCTTATAATATATATAGTCAATAGTGTGCCGAATATTTAAATCAATGGTATGCGGTTGTTGATCAAATTACGCAATAGGTTGGATTAGACTTTGATAGTTTAAAAGATTCAATGAAAAAAGTAAGCGATGAGAGTAAATCATTACGTGACCAATTAATCGGCGAGAACGGACTAGTTGAAGCATTAAATCAAATTGCATTACAAATATTGTCTGATACATCAGCGTATGCTGGGTTGCGCAATAATTTATTACAAGTGGCTGAAGGGTATGCCCAAGTGGCGCAATAGTGTCGTGAAGCATTAGCTGCGATGCAAGCCATGAGTGAATATTCTGATAATAATTACAATAAACTAAGTCCCAAGAATGTATATTGGAATGCAGATGATAAAGGTAATTTGAATATATATGATGCAGACACTGGTGATATAATTAGTTCTAGTAAAATTTCAAATGAATCGTTGCAGCTAAAAAAAGCAATGGAAAGCTTGAAAGAAAAAGCTAAAGAAGAAGGTCTTAGTGATGATGAACGTTCTAAACGTGCTGAACAATGGAAAGCAGCCCGTGATAAATATAATGCAAGTTTAGTTAATGATGCTGAAAGTATTATTAGTAATAATAAATACATGAATATTATTGATGATGAAGCTTGGAATTTTAATACCGCAAGAAATGCATTATTATAGAATTCGATTGAGCATAGTAGAAAAGCAGATGAATATCGTGATAAATATATAGAGTATGATAAATATGACAATTATTTAGATGAATATGATTGGGCATAGCTGAAAGATTACAGAGCAAGTCATAGTATAGAAGATTATCTTAAGCGGAAATATGAAATTGGAAAAGAAAAGTTTGACCGACTGAAACAAGCAAGACAAAATCATGAAAATATGACTAAATCAATCTTACGAGGAGGTGGAGGAGGCAAGTTTGATACTGGTGGTTACACTGGTAAATGGGGTCCTGAAGGTAAACTTGCTACACTTCACGAAAAAGAGCTAGTGCTTAATAAGCAAGATACTTAGAATATCCTTGCCGCGGTCAGCTTAATTCGTCAAATAGCTAGCGCAATCGATCTACAAGCTTTAATGCAATCATTTGGTCTGTTGAATGTAGGCGCAACAAAGATAGGCACACTGGCGCATACTAATCTAGAACAAAAGGTTGAAATTACAGCGCAATTCCCGAATGCAATTTATCATGATGAAATTAAAGAAGCATTCGATACACTTATCAATCGTGCATCACAATACGCAAATCGCAATTATTAATATATTATATTAGGCGAGTCTAAGAAATTAGGCTCGCCTATTTTTTATTGGTCTAATTTCAACAATACTAATACTTAAAAAATGAAAATAATATAGAAAGATATTTTTGAGATAAAGGAGGCCAATATAATGGCAGATTATGCAGAAAATATATGTCAAGCGGTAGATGAAATATTGAAAGTGCGGCTGGCCCAAATGTCGTATGATACCACGGTGAAATGTAGTATCGTAGACGATAATTTTGCTTGTATTGGCAAATATTTAGTAAATAATGGTTCGGCATCATTTTATGCTTATACTCATTTGACAAATTTAAAAAAGAATGATACGGTTTATGTATTAGTTCCAAATCATGATTATGATGAATAGAAATTTATTATAGGCAGTATTAATGCGGCCGCGGCTAAAGATGCCGCAGGGCGGGATAAAGATAGTTTGGTAATATCGCGTTATGGTGATAATCAAAGCTTAACATTGAGTGAATACGAATGGAATAATGCTTAGCCATTGCGTATCACATGGACACGTGTAATTAATGATACTGTTACAGAAGTCTTAGCTCCAAGCATACCATTATCATTGATGGATTAGATTGATTTTGCTGTTGTGCGGCGGGTAGCAGGAAGTAATTATGATTATAATGCGACTGAAGTATACTCATATCATGCGGCAACTGATGAAGATGCTATTATGGGTATAATATTTGTTTCATTTCCACCAGACGCGGCGCAAGTTGCTTATAAAATAATAATTTATGATAAAAATAAAGAGCCCTTGGAGAGTAATGAGCTAGTATTTATTAATCCACGTTAGTATACTGGAAGTGCGGTGACACCATTATCAACAAGGGAGTATACACAAGAAGAATGCTTAGCCTGGGTGGCTAAAAAAATGAAAGAGGAAAAGGAGGTACAAGGATGAAATTATATCCACCACAAGTAGCGGGAACATTACCCGCATTTTATGCTGATTATCTTGGTGCTATAACTATTCAAGTACCATTTTCTATGAATGCGGCGGTCCATAAAACCGAAGTAGCCGGGATTAAAGCGATTATTAAGACAGTGCAAAATAATGCTGTAATTCTTGAGCCAACGGCTAGCCGCATAGATTTTGATAATAATATCGCTTATTTTGATATTATTACTGCTGACAATGTTGATGAATATTATGATTATCAACGTGTTGATTTAAAAGATGGCGAAAATTGGATTGCTGGCACTTATTATGTGCAAATAGATGAAAATAAATATAAACTTGACGAAGGTATTGAGTATAATACCACATAGATTTATTATCTTCGTAAAAATAAATATTTTTCAATGGGTTAGTTTTACAAAATATAGTTAGCTTACATTGACGCAGAAACTGGAACTGTTGGGTATTATTCAACAGTTGGTGTAATTAAATTTACTTCCTTGCCGCAAGTGACTATTCCGATGCTTAGCCGCAGAAAAATTAATCTTAATCAAGCTTCTTTTGTTGGATTGTACTCCTAGGGTAGCTTTACCTACAAGCCCGTAGAAGTTAATGAAGACAATTATGTGAAAAATACATATTATTATTATGTTGCTAATAGATAGTATATACTTGATGCTTCTGTTACTTATACCGTAGGAAGACAGTATTATGTGCGGCATTTGATTATGATGCCTGATAATTCATTATACATGGATGCTACCGAGAAAGTACATGATTATAGATTCGTAATTTATGATAGTACTGGTGCTATCGTTGCCGATAGTGGTGAACAGATACATAATATTGAAAATAATACTACTAGCTATGAATCTATTGATAATTGGACATTTAATATTAATCTTGATGAGCATTCATTATACAAAATTTAGTATATTATTACTACTAACAATTTATTAACAGTAGCTAGCCCATCTTATACATTAATTTAGCGCTAGACTATTGCGCCAGATTACGATTTACCATTGCATGCTGAAAATAACGAAGAAGAAGGTTGTATTACGATTACCTTTAATGCTACTTCTGAAATTAGCAAGAGCTAGTTTATTCAAGGCGCTTTTCTTTTAACACGTAGTTGTTTAGAAGAAAATTATGCCACTTGGGAAGAAGTTACAAGATTTAGATTGTATGGCATTCATCCTGATAAATGGCAATGGCAAGATTTTACTGTTGAACAAGGTAAGACTTATAAATATGCTTTATAGCAATTTAATGATAGAGATTTGTATTCGCGCCAAGAAGCATCCAATGCGGTTATGGCTGATTTTGAGCATGCTTTTTTGTATGATGGTGAAAAATAGTTGAAGATTAAGTATAATCCTAAGGTAGCTAGTTTCAAGACTGATATTCTAGAATAGAAGGTTGATACTATTGGTAGTAAACATCCTTTTATTTTTAGAAATGGAGCCGTTAATTATAAGGAATTTTCATTATCAGGATTGCTTTCTTACATGTCAGACGAGGCCAATCTATTCATTGATGATGATCAATTAGGATTGACTACAAAATCGTTGTGTAAAATTAGTCGTTCGGCGACTATAGAGCCAGAATATTGGACGTATGAAGATGGGAAGCTTATAAAGCGTACCCCAGAAGAAATTAAGCAGTATTATAATAATCCTGATGTTAGTGAAGAAATTGATAATAAAGAAGTGGTTGCGGCGGGTCGCCCCCGTGCTACCAATGACCTGGGTGGATACAACGTAGCAGCCGAGCGCAGATTTAAATTAAGCGTTCTTGATTGGTTAAATAATGGCTAGGTTAAATTATTTAGATCACCTAGTGAAGGAAATTATTTGGTAAGATTAACAAATATTTCTTTGGCGCCTGAAGATTAGCTTGGCCGAATGATACATACATTTACGAGTACGGCATATGAAATAGCAGATTGTACACATGATAATTTAATAAAATATGGAATATTAAAAACTACGTTGCCAGAATTTATGCAATTCCGCTGGAAGACGGTGCCGCTGGTTGAGCGAGTATTGGCTGCGAAAGAATTCGTAGAAGCTGATGATAAATCATATACATATTTTAAAGAAAAATATAATCGTGAAGTACAATATAAATCGAACACGCAAGATCCTAATAGCTGGGTTGAATTATTAGGCACTGGCGAAGCGGCGTATGAGATTCGTTTTGAAGATATCGCACCTGGCGCTATTGTGCGGTTGCGTAATTAGTCATAGAAAGACTATACAACTGTAGCTATTGGCGCTACCGGTGTATTTAATTATGTTTCGCCTAATGATTTAATAGTTAGTGTGCAAATACCTGGTGATGCTAAGTATCTAGGCTAGTTAACTTATAGATATAGAGCTGGAATTGATAATAGTTTTCAAAGTGTGGCTAATGTTGAGATTGAATCTATTCCATTACGACAATTTGTTGGTGCAAATAATAATATTTTAGATTAGTTAATAGATATTAAACATAGTATTTCAGCGGTGCGATTTGTAAGGTTTCACCGCACAGAACCTAGACAATTAAATTATGGTATTTTAGCTAATACCGAAGGGTCTATTATTGATTCTATTAATGATCCCGAAGCATTTGATTGTTGGTTTACATTAAATGGTAAAGAAAGTAAGTTTAATATTAAAGATATTGAAGGTTACGTCCAGCAAGCTGAAGGTAATTACACTAAGATAGGTTGCGGAGCTGGCGTTACTATTGAAATTTGTTGTGAGATTTTAAAGAAGACCTATGAAGTTGAAATATCTGATGAAGCATTAATTAAAGTTTATAAAGAGCAAAAAATTGATGAATTAGAAGATACATTAGACATGGATAGCATTCTTGAAAAATCATTGCGAGTTAATGGCGGACTAGTTAGCGATGTTAATGTCCATAAATAGCTAGCTAAAGAAATTCATAATGCACGGCCGCAGTACCATGATGCATTGGCTACGTACTATCGTGCTATTGAACGTGACTTAAAAGATAGGGGGTTATTAAATGAAAAAGAATCCTCTACTTAATAAAGAATTTTTAAAGAAATTAGACTTAGATAAAAAGAAAACTATATTCGCGCGTATTACTGCGTTGAATCTAGATGAAAATCCTATTGATAGGATAGAGGGTAAAGTGACTGGAGGATCCATCAATGTTGATGGGTCTTCTTCGGTCCGCCGGACTATCAATTTGTCAATGATTGCTCATGAAATTAATATTAATGACTATTATTGGGGATTAAAGGCAAAAATTAAAATTGATATAGGATTAGAAAATCGTGTTGATAACAAGTATGATGATATTATCTGGTTTAAATAGGGAATATTTATTTTGACTGGATTTAATACATCATAGACAACAAATAACTATACAATTAGTTTAAGTGGTAAAGATAAAATGTGCTTGCTGAATGGGGATTGCGGCGGATCGCTTCCATTCTCCATTGACTTCGGTAAACAATAGATTGAGGTCTAGGATTATATTGAAGTAGGACAAGTGAGTCAGATTGAATTTACGGCTGGTGAATATTATACAGCTATTAAAGATAATGATAAAATCTTGAGTTATGAATTAGCTACAATTTGGGATTCTGAAAGTATATATTATCAAAAGGTAAGTAATTGGGAGTATGTACGGCCGACCTTGAAGACGATTATTCGGGAGGCTGTACATCAGTATGGTCATGAAAAATATTCTAATATTATTATTAATGATTTAGATGATAAGGCACTTGAATTATTAGAATATCGTGGCAAAGAAGATTTGTTCGTATTTAGTCATAATGGTATTTACGATAATGTGAAGCTAGAACATGAGCTAGTCGAAGATGGTTAGAAAATCACGAGCGACCCCGAGGGTTTACATACTATAGCCGCAGATAGTGATTTATTCTTGCTAAATGATTATAAATACGTTTGGGATAGTAAGAATAAATGCACTCCTAGTATCATTCGTCGATACAGTTTTGGTGATGCTGTTGGCTATTAGGCTACTGACTTAATTTATACTGGCGAGCTTGTATCTTCGCTTGGCGAATCATTAACATCAATTCTTGATAAAATCAAGAACATGCTTGGTAGTGATTATGAATATTTTTATGATTTAGATGGTCATTTTGTATTTCAAAAGACTAAAACATATATCAACACATCATGGAACACAATTATGTCTGATGATGATGGCACATAGTATGCGGTTGATGCCTTGGCGGAATCATCCTATACTTACAGTTTTGAAGATAGCGTATTGATTACGGCATTTAATAATAATCCTAATTTAACCGCTATTAAAAATGACTACGCAATTTGGGGCTAGCGTACTGGTGCGAATGGTGAAACCTTGCCTATTCATACACGCTATGCTATTGATAAAAAGCCAATATCTTATACGACTATTGAGATGACAGAGCTAGACGTAGAGCGCGCAAAAGCAGCCTTGCCGCAATTATTCCCCTTAGATAAAGAAAAGTATATTCAAAATTCTATTACTTATTCACAAGCTAATGGTGATGATTGGCGAGAAATTATTTATCATATGGCTAGTGATTATTATAAATTTAATTAGCTTGATGATTTTTATAAACGAATTATTCAAGCTAATGGTGATTTATATTTATTTGGTGAAACTGGCTATGAACAATATTATGAAGATATTCAAGGATTTTGGCGTCAATTATTCAATCCAGATGCTATTGCGACTTGGAAATATTCAACTGTTCCTGATGAAATAAAATATGAAGAAGTTGAAACGCCATCGCGATTGGGTATTATTGAAAAGAAATATTATATATTAAAAGATAAAAAGACCCCAGAAGCCCCCGATGAATATCAATTAGCTACAACGTGGGATGAAACTATCACTTATTATACAAAACTTGAAGTAAATAATAAAATTCATTTAACGACTTGGTCTTGTGATTTTTATTTAAGCCAAGAGCGATTGGAACAAGAGAAGAGAGAGATTCCAGGACGAATTGAAAAAATAAGATATCAATATACAAAAGTAGGCACTATTGCACAAGAAATATTTAAAGAAAATACTTATTATATACGGGATAATCATGCTAATTATGTATTAGCCACTGAATGGAAAGAAAATGAAATTTATTATACATTAGTTTCATTGACTGATAAACAAATAGCCGACGATATTATTGCTATTGAAAAATAGATAGATAATAATCTTGCGGTTAAAGAGAAGTATGTATTTTGGAATATGAATGTCGTACGCAACCCTGGTTTATTAAATTTCTGGATAGAATTTCTTGATACTAATGGTTCAATTAATAAGTATGCAGTTAAAATCATAGGCGATCGGGCAAAAGCTATTAATGATACTAAAATTACGTCCATAAATTTTAGAGAAGTTCCTACTATTTTATTTATGGATAATGCGGCTGATGTTGATGATTATCTATTTACAGGTTATTATAGATGTGTTTTAGCTAATAAAGATATTAAATTGGATAGAAATGACGGTAAAGTAGATTTTACTATTAGCGCCCGTGGCAAAAGTACTAAGGATGTATTAGATACTATGTTATATAATTATTCCTATTGTCCTGAAAGTGTTAGTATTACGTCACTACCTGTTTATTATCTTGAGCCAAACACAAGAATTTTAATTTATGATGAAAATAGTAAGATTAATGGTGAATATATTATGACTAAGTATACATTATCATTAACCTATAATGGAACTATGTCTATTACGGCTACGAAAGCAGCTGAAAGATTATATTGATGGAAAGGAGTAAATAAATGTTAAAACAATATTATTTTGATGGAATTAATTATTCAGGTTTTGATATAGACAAGGAAGTAGAAGATAAAATATCATTTGTAATTTCTAAATTATTGTCTGGTTTAATATCTGAAGGAGAATATTTAACACGCCTTTCTATCCAAGCGACCCCAGGTACCGAAGTACAAGTACGGAAACCGGCTACGGAAGAATTTACTGTGATTGGACCTGGAGGCGTATTAGAAATTGATATGTCAAATGTGCAACAAGTTACATTTGGTAAAAATAGTCCAATATTTAATAGCAATATTAAAAATGCTTTTATTAGAATATTGGCAGATTATGGAGAAGGAGGTTAAGGAGAAATGGCACGAGAATTAAAACAATATAGATATTATGGAGAAGGTTCAATACGTAATTATCCTATGTTAGAAAATAATACTATCACAGCGGATACATTATAGACTGGTTCAATTTTCTTCGTTGATACAAATCTTGGCGTCATTACCTAGCTTGGTATTCAAACCATGCCAGGAATAAAATTTTATTTAAATAATAATATTTCTCCGATAATCATTGGTAAGAATGGTATATTTGATTTAAATGTTGAAAATATATCACAGATTACCGCATTGCAATTTGATAAAGAATCTATCAATAGATTAAATGCTACACCAAATAGTTATTTATTGGTAGATGCAATTTATGAGAAGGAGGAGAATTAATAGATGAGTTTATATGGAAATATAGCATCAACAGCACCATTTTAGTTTGACCGTATATTTGGTAGCCGTTCTGAAATGGATTAGATCGGTACACCAGAAGATAAGTTTGTTGATGATGGTGTTTATGCTGGACGTTATGTTTTGGTTAAATATGATACTAAGCTTGAAAATGCAATTCCTGTGGCTATGTTATCTAATGATGACCTTGATCGAGTCGGTGAATTGGTTGCTGGTAAAGAAGTGGCTAGTGATATTTTTAAATTATTCTAGGGCACAGAGGCTATTAAGGCTGGATCCACTGACCCACGATTAATACCTAATTAGATTTATGCAGCACATTTTGCATCATCTGATGCAGTCATTGAAGCTAAGTTGAATCGTTATTTCTTTTTTGAATTTACCGGCGAATACGAAGATTAGACATCAATTGCCCAATTTAAATTTATTCAAGAGGGCAAGGAAAATGATGAAAATAAATCTAAATATTTATATCCTATTCATTACGCGCAAGATAGAGCTAATTATGAAACAATTGATTAGCAAGCATCGTCTAAGGGTTATGATGGCACAATCTGGATGAAGACGTATGTCGAAGATAATTCTAAATATAAAGAAAAATATGTTTATATTGGTTCATTAAATGCGGCTATGCCAGCGCTAAAGGTTACCCCCGAGGCGCCAGAAGGCGGATTCCGTTTGCCGCACTTAAATGTCACAGATTCTGATACTTATGATTTACACATTACTACGCCTTATGGATTTAGAGTGGGTAATGTTGTTCCTGATTCGGTTCAAGTAAAAGATCTTAATGGTCAATTAGTGCCTGAGATTAATGATAAAGGTGAGACTACTGGTCAGTATGTCACAAGATCAAATAGTGATATAAAATGGCAAGCTAATGAAGTTAGTGACGCTGCTGATGGGAAAAAGGCAATCTATTATAATAAAGCTGGATTTGATGTTACTAAGAATAGTATTGACAACAAAACAACAAATGAATTGATTTGTGATTTGACTGGCTATTCTGGACAAAGATACGCAGTTTGCGATGCTGCAGGTAATGTTAATGAAAGTAATGATGTGCCCGATATTTATGAACTACAAATGAGATTACCTATATTGGGTAATGTGGTGGCTGAGCTATGGAATTTAGTTTATGGCACAGAGCGTAATTTAAATATTGCTTGGGAAGATGGTCATGATCCTAAACGTGCGGGAAAACGATTGCTGCCTGTGGGGGAAACCTATTCGCCGCAAGAAGCTAACACAATAGCGGGTTGTATTAATTCATTGCACGACATCATGGGTATGATTATTGTTGAAAAAGATGATGATACATTACCAACTAATTTAGAAAATTATGGATTAGGATATATTTATTATTTTTCTAAATTAAAAAGATTTTATCGTGTAGAGCAAGCACCTTATTTCAATGAAGCTAATAAATTAACAGTTGCTAATGGTGATTTTGATTTTAAGAAAGCAGATAATGTAACATCTGATACATTTGTAAAGAATCTATATTATTCATCTACTGGTACACCATTAGATAGCTATTCAGAAAATAATACATATATTAAAACATTATCAGATTAGGGAAAAGAGAAAACTTATACTGAGATCGCATGGAAAGAAATGTTAGACCCTGCTGCTAATGAGATTTATGAAAAAATAAATAATAATTATTATTATGTTCCTTCTGATTTAGTTGCGGAAGGAAAGACTTACTATTCATTTACTGCTGTTAAGACATCACCAAAATTGTACAAGCCTAATACTTATTATAAAAAGATTGAAACAAATGGCGAGTGTTATCAATTAGCAGCTGAAGAAAATATGCAAGTAGGTGTTAAATATTATTCTAGATTGAATAAGAATGATTATTCAATTAAAGAAAGTTCGTGGGTTACAAAAAATTCGCCAAATAATAGTAGATTTTATTATAATGCAGAAATTAGCACAAAGATATTATCCGAATTAAAGAGATTATTGAATAAGCCGGACGTATCTTACGGTATGCAAAGTTCTTCTGTTTTCTTCTATAAAGATCAAGATAAAGTCTATCAACCTGTTAAAGAGCTTGCGGCCGGAGTTGTTTATTATATAGGTGTAAATTGGTAGCCTAAATTGGACTGGGATGAAAATAATGCATAGTTTGTTTATTTGTATTATCCTACAAGTTTTTATCCTACAACATTAATTGCATATCCTGCTAATGCTACTGAAAAAATAGATGAAAATTTGTCAGTAAATTATGGTGTTTATTATAATGATCCTAGTTCTGGCTGGCGTAGTTGTAATATAGATGATTATGCAAAAGCAGTTGCTAAAAATATTTATAGTCTTAGTACAGAAGGCATTCATACAGATTATGAATATTCTGCATTTTTCATAGATAATCGTGAATAGCTGGTAGATAGTAATACATTAGTTGCAGATAATGTTTATATTTGTGACAATGAAAAGAATTATTTAAAAGCTACTGCAGAAGATATTGCATAGGCTGGATCATTTTATACATTAACAAATGAAAATATAATAAAATATATTTATTAGCCTAATAAATATTATATTAAAAATAATGAACAATATATACTTGATGATAGATTGATAAAATCATCTGTTGAGTCAACAGTTTGGTATATTAAAAAATCTATTATTATTAAAGATAGAGCGGGTTATTATCCTGAATATTCGATTTGGGACGCTGATGCTAATTTAATTCCGAGTACGGTAGATTTGTATATTATAGATACAAAGCCTGCGCTAGTTGAACTTGAAAGTTTTGCACGCTAGCTTAATACGGCACATGGATTAATTTTAAAGATTAATCAAACACTTGATTCATCTAATGTAAATACGCGCGAAGATACAACAGTTAAAGGTATCATGAATCAAATGAATGATATCTTGAATAAGTTTGCGGCAATGCAGCCTGGAGATTTCTTGATTGTAGATGGGTATGGCCGCATGCATGGTGCTAAACCTAGTGGCGGTAATTGGATTGATGTTAAGGTGAAGCCAGATCCGGTTAGTCCGACTGTGACTTTTGAACATGCTGACCCTGGAGCTGAAGGTATTTGGGCTACACCAACAATTCAATTAAGTAATACACAATAGGCTGTTGTAATGGCGGCTAAGATTGATAATAAAGGACATTTAGATTCTAATAATGTGACTGGTGTTGACCCTGGTAATTTATTATTTACGGTTCATGGTATTACAAGATCATTTGCTGATTGGATTACTTGGGCAGCTAATCAAGGTGGCGGTGCTAGCACCGTTGTTACTGATTGGATTGCTTCTGATTCTAGTCCATTAAGCTTTGGAATTAATCAAGGTAGATTACGTAATAATGATGAGACTGATACAGAAGATATTTGGACATTGTCAACAAACATTGATACTAATGTTAAGAAAGCATTATAGATTTCTGAAATTACGTCTTAGACAGTAACATTAGCACAAACCAGTGATTATAATACATTATTACCAACTAATAAACAATTTAAATTAACACTTGGATATCATGATAATAATAAATTTAGTAATAATTATACAGCTACGACAGTTAATACTAAGATATTTGATATAGATATGAGAAATATTTTAGGTGTTGAACAATTGGCATCTGGACATGAGTTTCGCATTCCTATGTTTCCCAATGATGGTGATCAATTAACAATCGAAATTTGTAATAAAGATACTAGCGCAATGATTTCTAAAATATCAATTAATAAAGCAGATATTAATGATGGTTATGAAATTGACTTAGATGTGCAAGATTTTGAGAATAAGCTAGAAGTAAATAAAGAATATATTGCTAAATTTTATGCAGAAGCGAACAATGAAAGTGTTACTAAACCTGAATTATTTAATTATATTCGTAAAAAAGTGCCTAGTCTAGCTAAACCCAATAATTTAAAGTTTAGTGATGTAAAATCAGCAGATGGGTTAGTTACTATTGGTCAAAAATTAACTTGGGATGCTGTTAATAGCGATGGTGTAGAAAATATAACATATAGTGTATATAAAGATAATGTATTATTACATGAAGGTAATTCGTTAGCTGAGTATACTATTGAAAAAGGTTCTGCTGCCACCCCCACAGAACGCAATGGTAATTATCAAGTTAAAGCATTTGGTAAATCTAATGGCATTACAGTTACTAGTGATTTATCTGATACAATCATTTTATCTTGGTTTATTTAGTTAGATACACCAGTAATTACCTTGGCTGAAGATGGTAAAACTATTTCATGGGATGCGATTGAAAACGCTGCTTCATATAAATTATTTATGGGCAGTAATATTTACACCACTAAAAACTTAAGCTATATTGCATCTACAAAAGGTGATTATATAGTTAAAGCAATTCCTAGTAATAATAATAGCTATAGATATTTTATTAGTGAAGCAAGCAATAGTGTTACTGTCACCGAAGAAAGTGTACATGTACATTCGCCCTCTTCTACGTGGTCAGCGGATAGTACTGGCCATTGGCATAAATGTACTTCTTGTGGACAGGAATTGGATAAAAGCAGTCATAGTTATGCAATAAATTATTCTGGAGATAAACATTGGATGGAATGTACTGTTTGTCATTATAAGACAGAAGAAGAAGCGCATCAATGGAATTTGCCAAGTATGGATTCAATAGGTACATGTCAAATTTGTTCAGCAGAAGATGATCATATGCCTATTCCTTCAACTGGTGTAAACTATACTTAGTATTCTGATTCAGAACATTATGCCACATATATTTGCAATACTTGTCATAGCTTAGTTCAAAAGTTACAAAGTCATGATACGGATGGATTTAATGGGACTTGTAGTAAATGTGGTTATGAACCTGTTGTAGCTTGTGAACATCTAAATAAAACATATACGGCGGAAAGTGATGCTATACATCGCTGGACTTGCCAGAGTTGTGGAACATCTGATGTAGAAGGTCATCATTTTAATGTTGAATCAGCTGCAACTTGTTTGCATGGAACAATTTCTGTTTGTTAGGAATGCAAGCGACGCGTAGACGATGAACAATATGATATAACTAATCATGAAGCAACACCAGTAGAAACTGATTATGTAGATAACTTCGATGATAAAACGCATAGTATTATTACTCGGTGCCCAGCTTGTTCTGGTTTGAATCATAAGATAGGTGACGAAAACCATACCCCAGATAAAACTACGAAAACTTGTACAAAATGTTTTGGAGCTATAGCTTAATTTAGTTTAAGATTTAGTCGTCCCAAGAGTGTAAAATTCTTGGGACGACTTCCATTAATTTATCAATTTAAAAAATGAAATATAAATGGAAACTAATAGAAAGGAGATATTTAATATGCCATTAACAGATACACATTATGTTAAATTTACGCGAGGCACCCCTGCGGCTTTTAATAAATTAACAACAAAATCTTCGGATACGTTGTATTTTATTTCTGAGCCTAACGCCGATTCTGGTATATTGTATTTAGGTACAAAGAAAATCGGAGATGGTGTTGGTGTCACTGGTGCCACGAAGATAAGTGAGCTTCAAGATGTAATTCTTGATGCTATTGGCGATAAACAAATATTAGTTTATGATTTAGCAAGTCAGAAATGGAAAAATGCTTCTATTTCTACAATAATTAGCGTTATGAAAGGCGCTACTACTGAAGCTGCTGGTGAAGCTGGACTAGTTCCTGTTGCGCAGCCTGCTGAAAAGGACTTCTTCCTTAGAGGCGATGGCGTTTGGGCAAAAGCTGGTACAGTAGCACAAGTATTCCAGGCTGAAGCAACTGCTGAACAAGATGATATGGCTGCAATAACAGCGGCTGTAGGTGCTGCAGTTCTTAATCCTGGCGATCAGGCTATAGTTAAGCGCGTTTTAACGGGCGCCCGCACTTCTTATACAGCTTATGTTTATGATGGTTCAAAATGGGCTGCTATGGATGGCAATTATTCTGCGGATAATGTTTATTTCACAAGCGACCTTACACTTGCTGGTAATTATACAGAAATTGGTAATATTACTAAAGGTCAGACTGAAACAAAGAATTGGGCTGTCACAGGAATGTCTGTAAAAGATATTATGACAGCTATTACAACAAAGAAATTACAACCTACGGCTACAAATCCTTCTGTTGGCGTTACACTAACTCAGGCTAAGGCTTATGAAGTTGGTACAACAGTAACACCTTCATATACCACATCATTTAATAAGGGTGCTTACACATTTGGTCCAGATACTGGCATTACAGTTTCTTCGTGGACAGTCAAGGACACCAAGAATGTAACAAAGACTACTGCAACTGGCACATTTGACGCACTTCAAGTAACTGATGGTATTAATTATACTGTAACAGCTACAGCTGCTTATACCGAAGGTGCAATTGCTAAAGATAATATTGGAGGCGATTCTAGCCCTGTTATTAAAATTCCGGCTGGGTCTGCTAGCAAGACATCGGCAGCAATTACTGGCTATAGAAATTCATTCTATGGTACGCTTGAATCCAAGGGCGAATTAACAAGTGATATTATTCGTGGTCTTACAAAATCTGGCAGAGCACTTGCTGATGGTAATACAATTTCTGTTGCGGTCCCTGTTGGCGCACAAAGAGTTATATTTGCTTATCCGAAGACACTGGGTGATGTAAATAAGGTTCTTGACGTAAATGGATTAAACGCTAATATTACAAGTGCATTTACAAAGATCGAAGTTAACGTTGAAGGTGCTGATGGTTATACAGCTATCGCATACAATGTATATTATACGGATTATGCTAATCCTAATGATAAAGCTAATACGTATACTGTAACAATATAATGAAGGGGGAAATGAATCATGGCAGAATTTGGTAAATTGAATTTCGCGGTTGCATTTGCTCCTCAAACTGCGTTCCCACTTGATGCAAGATATTATTTTGATAGTCTTGAAGCTGCGGAAGCTGCAGCTCTTAGTGCCGTTGAAGTTGGTTCGTCTACTGGTACTTATTTCTATGGTGAAAACGTAGTTGTTGTTACAAGCACAAGTGCAACATTATATTTAATTCAGCCCAATAATACTCTTAAAGAAGTTGGGGCTGTTCCTGTCGGCGATGGAAAATCTATTGAAGTTGTCAATGGTGAAATAGTTATTAAAGGTTTTGGCACAGCAACAGCTGGTCAACAATTAAGAATAGGTACGAGTGGTAATGTTGAATGGTTTACTCCTGATACTACAACAGTTGATGGATTGTCTGCAACAGTTGCTGGTCATACCACTGATATTGCTAATTTAAGTAATAATAAGGCTGATAAAGCTACAACCCTTGCGGGCTATGGTATTACAGATGCTTATACGAAGGAAGAGACAGAGAGCAAAATTGCGGCAGCTGGTCATGCTAAATTTAAGAAGGTTGATACAGTTCCTGATGCTGCAACAGCAGAGAGTAATGTCCTTTATCTTGTAATGAATACCGAGACTGGCTATTATGATATCTATGCTAAGATTGATAATGCCGTTGTCCGTCTAGATGATGTAAGTGTAAACCTTGATGCTTATTCTACAACTGAGCAGATGAATGCGGCTATCGCTAACGCTATTAAGAATAAAGTAGATAAAGTTGAAGGTTCTAGACTTATTAATGCTGATGAAATTAATAAGTTAGCTACAGTAAAAGCGGGCGCTGAGCCTAATGTAGTTAAGAGCGTTGATGCAGGCAATTTTGCAGTTGATGAAACTGGCAAGCTTACCTTAACTGCTGTTACAGAAGCGCAAGTAACTGGTCTGACTGAAGCATTAAGCAAGAAAGCTACAGCTGAAGGCTTAACTGCGGTTGAGGGTCGTGTTACTACAGTTGAAAATGACCTTTCTACTGCTAAGGGTACAATTGAAACTTAGGGTACGGCTATAAAAGGCTTGCAGACAACGGTTGGTACATTAGGTACTGATGTTGAAACTGCTAAAACAGATATTTCAGATCTTAAGACTAGGGTAGCGGATAATGAGGCGGCTATTACAGCGTTAGAAAGCGTTACTGGTACCTTAGATACAACCTATCTAAAAGTTGAAAGATATACAACTGAAGTTGGTGCATTCTCTGGCTTAGTACATCATGCAAAAGATAACAGTACCATTATTGATGAAATCAATGATTTGAATACACGCCTAACATGGACTGAATTATCTGAATAATAATTAAATAGAAAGGAAATGAATGAATTATGGCACAAGTAATGTTTAAAAAGGGTCTGTCAACAGCCCTTCCTAAAACTGGTCTAGTTGAAGGTGCATTTTATTTAACCACCGATACTGATAAATTATATATATGCAATGATGGTAACAAATTATCATTGTTAAATCAGGTTGTCCATAGTGTTGCCAATATAAGGGCTCTTCCCAAGATAGCAGACGCTGCAGTTGGTGAATTCTACTATTGCCTTGAAGAAAATGTTCTTGCTACGAAGAAAGCAGCAGCTGATGAATCTTGGACGCAGATTAATGCTGATACTGATACAAAAGTATCTGATGTTACAACTACTACGGCTGTGAATAGTGGCATTGCTACAGTAACTACGAAAGTTAAGTCAACTACTAAAGCTGGCGCTTCTGCTGGTGAACTAACTGGTTCCTTCAAGATTAAGGGTGCTGGTGATAATACGATTACTTGTGATGCAGATGGTGTAATCGTTATTACGGGTAAGAATGATAATGCTACATACACATTAGGCACGGCTGAAGGTGGAAAGATTGCATTAAAGGGCGCCGGCACAGGTGCAACAAACACAGAAATAACTGTTAAAGGCGCTGGTGATATCGCAATTACTAGTGATGCTGCTGGTAATCTTACTGTTGATGGTACCGCATTAAAGGATGCAATAACAGATGCGGCTGCTGGTGTAACTATTGATAGTATTAAGAATGCATTCGCAGCTGATGGTAACTTTACCACAGAAATTAAGCTTTAGGGAAAAAATGATCCCATAAAAGCCCCCGCTATAACACCGATCATCAAGCTTGGTACGAATGCATCAGAATATAAGTTTGAATCTGGTACAGCTACACTTCCTGTATATACAAAGACAGAAGTTGATGGCAAGATAGATGAATATTTCAAAGCTGCCGATGCAATGGTTTATAAGGGCACAGTATCTAAAGCCGCTGATCTTCCTACAGCTAACGTACAGCGCGGTTGGACCTTTAAGGTTGCGGCAGCTGGCACTTATGCAGGCACAGTATGCAAAGTTGGCGATTTAATTATTGCTAAAGTTGATGCGGCTACTGCTACAGATGCTACATGGGATGTCGTTCCTTCGGGTGATGATCAGGTAATTACAGGTGCTGCGGCTAATACAGGTATTACAATTAGTGATGGGGCTGGCGTTCTTGCTGGTATAACATTAGCTAATGGCGATTGCACAACTGTTGCTGGTACGGTCTCTGGTAAAGTTACGACTGTTAAAGTAAATCATAATAAGGCTACAGGCACACTTGCGGCTGGTTCTACAGTTGATGTTACGGAGCCTGCTGGGGGGACAGCTGAATTTTCGGCTATTACTGGTATTACAAGGGATGCCTATGGTCACATAACAGGCACAACGGTAAAGAAATTAACTGTTGTAGATACGGATACTCATCATGATGTTACTACAGTGGCTACTACTGCAACGCACACTTCTTCGGGAGCAGTGATTACTACAATGCTTACTCAAGAGGGTGTAACACGCAATGTACAGACAACCTTAAATGTTATATCTGATAACTTAACAGTTACCAATGGTGGAACGGATGGTACAACCGCAAAGAATACCTTAAAGATTAACCTTGAATGGGGCAACTTCGTTTAATTTTGTTAGGTCAATTTTATATAATAGACTAATTTTATTTTTCAAGAATTATTGAAGGATAAATATAGGGACTAGAAGAACTATACCTTCTAGTCCCTTATTTTTTTTATTCATAAAATGAGAAAGGAGAATACTTATAGATGGCAGATTTAATTAGATTTACCCCTATACGTGCTACTGAAGATTATATTCGCGGTACTGAAAAATATACTGAGAATGGCGAGAATGTAAATAATGGTAAGCTATGGTTTGCTACTGATACTGGCCATATCTTCCTTGATACAGTGGATGGCCGCACAGTTATGGGCGGTTCTGGTGTGTCGATTATTTATGGTCACGGTACCCCTACTACTGAGGGTGAAGGTGAAAATAAATATAGTTTCACATTTAGTGATTTTGATGCAGATGCAACGTATAGAGTAAATGATTTAATATTAAATAGCGATGGTTGTTTCTATAGAATCGACGCAATCAATGAAGAATATGAAGTAGTTGATTGCACCCGCCTAGCTGTAAGTGGTTCCGGAGGTGGTGGCGGCGGTGGTGATGATCCTACCCCTTCTGTAGAAAAGATTAAATGTTCAGTTACTCCCTTGTCTTCTTATTCTAACTGGATTTATGGTCAGTCAAAGAAAATTTATGCTACTGTTACCAGCCCTAAAGATACTAGTGTGTCTATTTCCTTCACAGTGGCTAATAGTTATGCAGATACTTCTTCGACACGTACTTATGGTCCGTATTCCAGTGCTAATACTTCTATTGTAGAAGCGAAATGGGAAGAAACAGGAAATCATGAATGGACATGTACATTTGACCTAGGTGCTGTATTACCTCTTGGTACAAATAATATCACTATTTATGCTTCCGGTGATGAAGGCGGAGAAGTAACTAAAACATATAAATCCATTCAAGCTATCGTAATGGAATTGCGCGAAAGTACTAGCTTCAACCCAATGGCTGCTTATTCTGGAGCAATTAATTTTAGTTGCATTCCGATAGGTGAAAATATTTATAAAAATTTAACAGTCTATGTAGATGGTGAAACAAATGATAATTTGAAAAAGACTAATATTATCACATCAGGTAAGGCTGAAAGCATCACAATACCGGCATTGCCGCATGGAACGCACACAATACGCGCTGTATTAAGTGATACATCTAATCTGGTCAATATTGAATTAAATTATCAGATTGCATGTGTTGATACAACTTTAGGAGCCGCAGGTGCGCCCATAATATGGATGAAGCCTATTGGTTCATCTATTGTTGACCATAGCAAATTAATAATTAATTATTCAGTTTATGATCCAAAAGATACTGCGCATGCAGAAGTTCATTATTATTTGAATGGTGAAGAATTACCCGTTGGTATAGTTGCTTATGATAGTTCTTCATGGCAAACTTGGCGTGTTGTAGGGTATAAACTAGGCATGAATACTATTTCGATAGTTTGCGGCGCTACATCAATGACATGCAATATCGAGGTACTTGAGGATACAGAGAGAGATCTTAATATTGTTGGCGGTTATAGATATGCATACAGCACCGAAGGTCGTTCTAATAAAGAAAACATATCAGCGCGTACAACTTGGTTGGCTGAGACTGACGATTCTTCTGTAACACCTAGACCGGTTGAGTTTAACAATTTTAACTGGTATAATAATGGTTGGATTACCGATGATGATGATAATGTATGCTTACGTATTAGTAATGGTGCTTCTATTAAGATTCCACTTAACGACGTATTAAAGTCAGATAGACTTGGCGGTTCATTATCATTTGAATTAATGTTCAAGCTTCGTAATATTAAAACTTATAAAACATTAATTGAAACAGTAGTTGAGAATGAAGATTCAGATAATCCTATTGTTAAAAAGAATATAATTTCTGATGAAGGTGTGGCTATTAGATATTATGATAATCATGTTGGATTCTGTATAGGCACACAAGAAACATTCTTTACTTCGTCTAATACGACAGTAAGTGGTCGTATTAAAGAAGATGAATTAATACATTTAAGCTTCGTAGTTGAAGCTCCCGATGTAAGCGTTCATCCTTTGATTTATATTTATATTAATGGTATAGCAAGCGGTATTGCAAAATATGACACTGCTACCGATAAATTTTATGCTACCAATGCTAATTTTATTGAAATCAATTCAGATTTCTGTGATGTAGATTTATATCGTGTTCGTATTTATAATACTAACTTACGTGCGCGTGACGTAGTTCAGAACTATATAGCTGACTATGCCGATCCAGATATGTATGATGTTAATATGAACATTGTTGAATACAATGACAATATTCCGACTATTGACTATACTAAGATGGTTGAATATAATAAGAAACATCCTGAAAATCTATTGATGCCTTATGCCGTTATTACCACGTTAGACAAGGAACATACGTTACCTTATAAGAAAGCTGATAGTGGTTGGACAGTTAATATTGATTTTACCAATCCGTATCTTGATTACTTATGGGAACATAATGAATTAGATACTGAAGTCGCAAAAGCTGAATGGAAATATATCAAGGGTTGTCCTTCTTATCATGCCGAAGGCGTTGATTTAAACGTACAAGGCACTTCTTCACAAGGTTATCCTAGAAGAAATTACAAAGCTAAATTTAAAAAAGCTACGGTATGGAATTATACCAATGGTCCTCTTGCAGGTAAATCACTACTTGAAAAGAACAAATTAAGTAACGGCGATACAGTAGGTAAAAAATGGTACATGGATAGTGATATTCCAGCTAATAAATTCACTTGGAAAGCTGATTACATGGATTCTTCACGTACCCACAATTCTGGTTTTGCTAGTTTCGTGCGGACAATGTATACGAAGCATCCGATCTAGGACTATGGTGTAACGGCGGCTGAAGCTGACAAATATCGTACTTCAGTTTATGGTTTCCCGATGATGGTATTCCACAATAAGGGCACCGCCGCAAATCCAGTTTATGAATTTATTGGATTATATAATTACAATCTTGATAAGGGTTGCGATGATAATTTTGGCTTCTGTGATTTTGAGCAAGACAGTAAGATTCCGAATGGAGCGGGCGGTTACAAGCCTTTCAGCGAAGCCGCAGAATGTTGGGAATTATGCAATAACCAAGGTAGTCGTTGTTCATTTAAAAAAGCAGATTTTGAAGAAGTCGATGAAAAAGGCGCATTGACAGTATTAAATGATTTTGAAGTACGTTATCATGCTGATGCAGATAATATTGAAAATGCAATTTATGGTGACCATAAAAATGATAAAGCTGATGATTTTTCGGCAGTGCCGCAAGCTGAGCGCAATGCTTACATTCTTAATAGAATGAAGAATCTTGAAGATTTAGTAAAATGGCTTGTTTCTGTTGATGCCGAAGCTGCTACTGGTCAGCTACTTGAGACGCCTTATGTGGTTAATGAAACTACGTCTTATACAACTGATACGGCAGAATATCGTTTAGCAAAATTCACAAAAGAGTTCAAAGACCATTTTGATGAAGAATATTGTACTGTTTATTATATAATGACTGAGCTATTATTGTGTTACGATTCACGTGGTAAGAATTTAATGCTTGCTACTTGGGGTCCGCAAGTCGAAGGCGGTAATTATATTTGGTATCCAATATTCTATGATATAGATACACAACTTGGCGTTAATAATGCCGGCGTACCTTATTGGGATTACGAAGTTGAAGCTACTGCTTCTAATACCTTCTCTACCCCGAATAGTGTTCTGTGGAATAATATGTATAAAATCATGATGCCGCAGATTAAAAATAGATATGAAAAATTAAGAGGTAATTTACTTACAATATCTAAATTAAATGGTTATTATAATTTTGATTATGATGTAAGTAAATCTTACGCAATGCATGGCGCTAGACCAATTATTATACCTAACGTTGATGAATATTATAAATATATTGATTGCGCAATTGGCAATGGATATACAAATACTAATAATGATATAGTAACTACAACAACATATTTCTATTGTTTACAAGGAACAAGAGAACTTTAGAGAGCATTATTCCTAAGAAATAGATTTAACTATGTAGATAGTATGTGGCAATGTGGCGATTATTCAATTACGGGTTCGCAGCAAGGTATTCGTATGAGATATAATGCAAATAATATTGCATCTACTTCAGATAAATATCTTGATTCTAACATAGCCTCCAGTTTCTTGACACTAGCTTATGATGCGGCAGAACCTTTGAAATATGCAGACTTTAGTTATGAACCTAATAAATATTATTATTTAACAGGCTCAAATAGCGAAGAATTTACCTCGTATACACTGGATACTGCAAGCACGGCAACCGACGGCCGCAATTACTATGCTTCTACTGGATTTGTTCAGTCTACCTATTTAGAAAATCCTCTTGATACATGCATGGATATTAAAATTACACCATTCTTAAAGCAGTATGTTCATGCTCAGTATGATGATGCTATGACATCTCTTGTAAAAGCTAATGATGGTGAGACAGTTACAATTCCCACGTTAGCTACAGCATTAAATGCTATTAAATCAATACCTAATGCTCAGCAGCAAATATTAATTATTCCTGGTCCGGCCTATGTATCTTCTCTTGGTGATTTAAGTGTTAAATATATCGATGAATTTGCTATTGCTTCGGCAAAACGTTTAAAAGATTTATATTTGGGTAATGATACTGTAGGATATAAAAACTTATTAATGAATAATTCATCATTTAAACCCGATGATTCTGCTAAGGATGCATATGGTAATACTAATCCGAATGCTAAAACACTTCTTGAAACAGTTGTTTTATCAAATCTTAGTGGCTTAACAGGTACGCTTGATTTTTCTGGTTCTGAAAAACTTCGTACGTTCCGTGCGCTTGGTACAGGACTTGCAAGTGTTACATTGGCTGATGGTGTTCAGATAGAAACATTATATTTACCTCAAACCGTAACGACTCTTATTCTTAAAGAACCTACGGAATTAACTCAATTATTAACAACCAGACCTGTGGCAGATAGTGAAGGCAAATATCCAAAAGGATTATATATTGAAGGTTTAACAACTCAAATTGATGACTATACAAATGCTAAAACATTCATAGATACAATTAATATTGTTGGTGGTAATATGGGATATAATTCTTATATTATTACTGAACAAGCTATGAAGATTAAAAAAGCTATGTAGGCTAATGCGGCACTTGAATCAAATTATTCTAAACGTTTAGCTATTAATCTTGAGAATGTTGACTGGACACCTTATCGTCTTGTGGAATCTGGCGAAGTGTATGATGCATCTGCTACTTATGTTCAGAAGACAGACCACTATACATTTGAATCTTATACTTTTGTTAGTAAAGAAAATTGGGATAGAGGTACATTAAATAGCCGTATTTATTAGTATGACGCTGATAAGGCAGCTAATATTAATATAATTACTAACTTAGATATGCTTGATGATTTAATTGCATCTTATCTAAGTGCTGATAACTTCTTCTATAGTACATAGCAAATAGCAACGGGTAAACGTATTAATACTTTGCCTTATATCACTGGTGATGTATTTATTAATAATGATGCGGCAAATCCTATCAGTGAATCTAAGTTACAGAATTATTACAAAAATAATACAACAGTCAAGGTTTCGCCTGTTTATGATACCAGTGGTAATTTGCACGGTTATCAAGTAGATGAAAATGGCGAATATTTCTCTACATTCCCATTATTAAATATCTTCGTAGCAAATGCTAAAATTGCTTATGTTACTAAATATATAGATGTTCAAACAACTGGTATTGAAACAGAAGTCGATGTAATTAAGATTGAACCTGATGAATCTGGTACACAACATGCCCAAATGACAAGTGTTATTCCAACAAGAATGAATTATGATTTTATTGGTTGGGCAACAGAAGCACCTGAGTATCGCGATGGTAAACCTTATATTAATGATAAAATAGTCACAGAAGATGATTGTGTAACAGCAGAGCAAATGAATGAGATGTTCTTCAATTCAACGAAAACAACTATTACATTCTATGCAGTTTATACAATTCATAATTGGACAGTTAAGTTCTTAAATAGAGATACTGATTTGACAGTTATTCATACTATTAATGTACAGCATGGTAAGACAATTCCAGAGAGTGAGTATAAATCTTTATATCCTTCATTAGATGATTCAGATTTGGAATTGACTGAAGTGTATGCATTCTTAGGTTTTGCTAATAGTTTAGATAAAGCCAAAGAAGGTAAGGTAGATGATATTTCTAAAGATGAAATTACATCAGATAGAGAATATTATGCATCTTATACAAAGAAATCTGTGTATGATAATGTGCTTGATGCTAAATGGATTTACATTGAGCCAAATGGCAAGATTAGACTAGCCGATAGCGCTGATCCTTCTAAGCTAAATGGCAAAATTACATTGCCTAGTATGGTTAATGGAATTACTGTTGCTGGTATTAGTTCAACAGGTTCTAGTTCTGTAGCATTCTAGAATATGACGCATGTAACACATATATTCTGGTCTAATAAAAATATTATGGTTGATTTTGTTGAAATGGCACCTTATTCATTTGCAGGCTGTACACAACTTAGATATTTTGAAATGCCGCCAAGAGTTACAAAATTAGGTATGTTTGCATTTTCAAGAGATGAGCGTTTATTTGTTTAGATGAAGCCCAAGGATGGAACTGGATTACCGATGAATAGTTATTTAGACCAATTCTTTGCAAATATTACTGATTATGGCGATTCTTCAATGTACATGGCAAAGGTTAACTGGAATGCGCCTATTATTGATGAAAATTCATATCAAGATGATGGATTAATATTACACATTAATGGTAATGTAACAAATTTAGGGAAGGCAGCGTTTGCAAATTCTGGTTTCTGGACTGTAGAGCTTGGTGATATAAATACTCCATTGAAGGCAGTTCCAACTTATGTTGGCAATCAGTCTATGTTCTCTAAATTACGTGCACGTCCAGCTTCATTCCACATTTATGTTACAGCGGCGCTAAGCTAGACCGATGAATTTAAGGCATTCGTTTCAAGCGGATTAAATACCATTGAAACACCTTCTGAAATTATTATTACCACTGTATAAGAAAGGAGCTAATAGAATATGACAAAAAGTTATGTATATAGCTATTTGACAACTGATGGTAGCACCTTACAGACTTCTGTACAACTTGCAGGCATTGAAGGCGTACGTTTAGTGCGCTTAATAGCTGGCAAAGATAAGATGCTTACCAATGGCAAGATTACTTGTCCGACAATCGTAGTTCCTGAGAATGCGGTTGACAGTTGGCGTGAAGTGGCCAAGAAAGGCTAATAGATTTAATTAATAAATTATATTATAGGGGAAGGATAATTTTTCTTCCCCTATAAGATTAATATAGAAAGGAAGATATGGAAATATGATTACAAAGATTACTAAGGCTAATCAGGCTAGATATCAAGCTCTGTTTGCTAAGGCAGGCGAAGCGCTCGCTCTTGATGCGCCTATAACCTCGCTTGAAGAATATTTCGCTGGAATTAAGGAACTTGCTAATATAGATCCTTTATTTACAGTATTACCTCTTGACGAAGAACCTTTTGCAATTAACGCTGATACTCGTGAAATTACAGTTCCTGCTGCTTTTAAGAAATCAGGATTGTCCGTTCAGGGCGATGAAATTGCTGAAATAGTATATTTTTCTATTGACAGATTTTTTGATGCACAAGATCTAGCACACAAAGATATTCATATTGTTATTCAATGGGAGACCGTTCCCGCAAAAGGCGGAGTTAAGAGAAGCGGTTTATCTAGTGAATTCGTAAGAGATATAACAACACTTGCGGATGAACATAAAATCTTATTCGGCTGGCCGATTACGTCAGAGATAACAAAAGAAGCTGGTCAGATTAAGTTTGCAGTTAGATTCTATCAGATGGGCGTTGGCGCTGATGGCGTTACACCTGTATTTAAGTATAGCATGAGCACATTACCTGCTACAGCTAACATAGCAGCTAGCCTTGATACTGAATTACTTGGAGCAGAGGCTGTAATAGTTGATAGCACAAAAGATATTATCAATAGATTTGTTGATAGTGAAGGCCCTACATGGGCTGGCAAGCCTAATGCGCCTATCTATGTTTTAAATATGTTACCCGATCAAACTGCAGTGTTTGACAAAGACGGCGATAAGTGCGTTGATCTTGAAGAAGGTAAGAAAGAATTTGTGGCTGAAGCTATTAATGATGGCAATACTGGTGTATTAACATATTCTTGGTTTAAAAAGACAACAGCTGATGGTGCCCCGATAGTACTTGGTGCTGGTGCAGATGAGTATGTTGCTACAGCTGATGCTGCGGTTGTTGAAGGAAAGACATATTATAAACTTGAAGGCGAAAAGTATGTGCCGGCAGTGGTTACAGGCGATCCTAGCGCAGCTGAAGTTACATTATATGAACTTAGAAATAAATATGCCGCTTCTACAGTAGGTTATTACTATGTCGAAGCCACAACAAGAGTTGGTCTTGGCAAAGCAACTACTACAAGTGATGTATATAGAATTCCTGGCCCTGGTGTTGTCACAGCTTCAGCTGAAGACCTTGGTTTATTGACTGACGGCAAGGTAACACTAACAGTTACTGCGGCATCTGATGATGCTAAAGATACATTGGTTTATACATGGAAGAAGGGTGACGAAGCTATCGAGGGAGCTGAGACTGCTACATATGATGTGGTAGTTGATGAAGCTGATCGTGCTGCATTCGACCAGACATTCAAAGCTAGCGTTAAGGCTATCCGCAATGGCGCCGAAACAGAAGCTAAAGAATTTGCTATTCGTGTTGTAGATAGTGTTGCACATGAACCTACAGTAACACCTGAAGCTTCCGCTTACGTGTTGCGTAAAGGTGCCGCCGCAATCAAAGCAACAATTGATGCCACTGCTGTTGTTAGTGATGAAATAGAATATCAGTTAATAAAAGCAGCCTATGGTGAAAATGAAGAAGTAAATGACCGTGAAAATGACGTTGCGGTCGGTGAACCTGTAGTTTCTACAGATAAGACTGTTATAGCTAATGTTAAGGTTACAGAAGGCGGCAGATATTATTTCAAGGTAACTAATAGGGTTGCCACTGCTACTCCAGCTATTGTATATTCTACAGAAATTACAGTAGCGTAATTAATTCTAACGAAAGGGGTAGATTGTAATGGCAAATGCGTATTTTGATTATCTTGCCTCTATTAGCAAGACTAAGATAAATGATAAAGGCGTAGAATACACAGGTATAGATAAAATTTATACAGTAGACTTGAACGCAAGAACAATTGATACTCCTGAAATGTTAAGTGTACAATACGATCATAACGCCGAAGTTATTTTATTTGAAATGCCTAGGTATTATGACGGCGTTGATTTAGCTACGACTACTGGAGTAGTTCAATATATTAATGCTGATGGCAATGCGGGTATTTACTGTATTCCATTTTTTGATATTGTAACAAAAGAAGCAGAAAATAAAATTATTTTTCCTTGGTATTTATCTGGCCTAGCTACAAAAGTATCTGGTAAAATAAAATTTAGTTTTTGTTTTTATATAATTTCTGGAGAAGAAAATCCAAATTTTGCCTATAAATTGAACACACAAGTTCGTACTGGAATGATTTTACATGGTTTAGATATTGATGAAATGTCTGATGATGAAGAATTTAAAAAGGGTTTGGCTTATTTGGATGAACCTGATTCTTATAAAAAGATTTTATAGGAATTAACTAATAATTTCCAAGATAGTGCTACTTATTGGGTAGATGCTATGTAATTTAGAGGGGGTGAATAACCCCCTCTATTTTTTTTTGGTCAAAGATAGTAAATAGATTTTCAATAAAAATTAAATAAATATAGAAAATGAATGATATTTTTTTATTTTTAGATAAAGGAGGTAAAGTCATAATGGCAAAATTAGAAACACCGCAAAATGTTTCATTAGATGGAACTGTGTTGTCATGGGATTCAGTTCCAGGGGCAACAGCCTATAATATCTATGCCGATAATGCATTGTATACCACTGTGGTTAATAATATAATGCCGGTTATTTTTAAATAGTCTACTACTGCAGCAGCTTCTGCCATGAGTGATACAACAAATTATCCAGTTCATCCTGGTACATTATATTTTACCAAAGATAATTTTATAGTACGTGACTACATTAATGGTGATGGTACTAATACAAGAGATATAATACATGGTAAAGTACATAAGCACACAGTTGAGGTTTCTGCTGTGACAGCAGGAAAGGTATCTGTGCCTAGCGCATTTACGATAAGTACCACAAGTACTTCAGCTAGCTTAGCTAATGGTAAGACAGTTGGGGTTAGCGTATCTAACCATAGTTTTATTCCAGCTGGAAATATTACAATTAGTTCTAGTGGAGTTACGCAAGGTAAAACTGCAAATTATACGCCAGCTGGTTCGGTATCAAAGCCTACATTCGCTGGCACAGCGGCAACATTAAGTCACGCCGCACACAAGCATAATGGTACATTAAGTACATCAGATAGTGGTATTAAAAGCTTAGCCCATGCCGCACATAGTCACACAATCACAGGTAGTGCTACATCGACTTGGAAGGGGGAAAAAGCTAGTATAGTAGCTGCTGGTAGTGTATCGCAACCGACATTTACAGGTATTGCTGTCAGCTATACTCCTGCAGGCAATGTTTCAGTTACATAGAATGCATATCATGCAACAGTAGAAGGTGAAGTTTTAACATTAACACCAGCAAATATAGCAGCATCATTTAGTGGTACAGCGGCAAATATTATAGCCAAAGGTACTGTGTCTAAACCTTCATTTACTGGGTCTGGTGTTGATTATACTCCAGAAGGTAAAATTACTACAACGTTTGAAAATCTAAATACATCTAGCACAACTGTATCAGCTCATAGCGTATCTATTCCCGATACTGTTACTATTGATAATACAACAGTCGGTGCGCATAGCTATACGCCAGCGGGCAGTGTATCAAAACCTGAGTTCACTGGTACGGGGACAATTATTAGCGGTACTTTTGTGGGAGATACAATTACTTTAAATCATACAGTTACACAAGGCACTGTCACTGGTACTGTATCTTATGATAAAACAACGAATATTACTGTTAAATCTAATACCGATAAAGCTGTTACACTTACCACAGCTACACAAACATTAGATACAACAGAAAATTCTTGACTTAGGTAAAAATTTTTGATATAATTAATTTAGTAAAGAGACAAAGGAGATTATTATGATTAAGGAATTTACAACATTAGAGATATTAAATGTAATGTCTTGGTATAATGATGCTAAAGATAGAATGTCACATTTTCCTGTAAAACTGCAGTGGTATCTAAAATAGAATATAGATGCAATGCGCGCTATTGGAGAAAAATTTAGCGAGCTTAGAAATGAGCTTGCGGATAAACTTCAGGCAGATTGGTTCGAGTCTGATCGTGCCGAAGAGTACACAGATGAAGAGACTGGTGAGGCTGGCCGCAAAATTAAACCTGAATTTGAACAAGATTATGAAGAAGCGGTTGCTAAATGTAATGCGGAAATTGGTGAATTACTTGATGCAAAAAATGAAATAAATATTGTACCATTCGATGTTGATGCTTATGTTGATTCACTTAGTGATGATATTATAGGTGATGAACATACATTACATGATCTAAATGTAATTGCAATGATTATGAAGGGGCAGAAATAATTCTTCTGTCTCTTCTTTTTAATAGATTAAATAGAAAGGAATAAAAGTATGGCTTATATTTCTTAGATAAAACTAGGTAATACTACATATGATATCAAAGCCAAAGCATTAGCCTCAGATATTCTAGCGGCTAATGATGCGATGATATATAAGGGTACATTACCAGCAAATTATAGCTCTACTGTAACTAGCTATTATACGCCGGCAGCAAATTGCGGCTGGACGTACAAGGTAAGCAATGTCTGCAACATTAATGGCATATACTGTGAAGTGGGCGATATGTTTATTTGTACTAAAGATAATACAGCCGCCGCTACAAGTAGCAATTATTCTACAATAATGGCGAATTGGACAGTCGTCCAAACAAATCTTACAAGTGCGGTAGTTGCGGCAACAGGGACGTCCGCAGGCCCTTTAGCTAAGTTTATAGGTGCTACTACAATAGCTAATGCTACTGTTAAATATGATAAAATAACGGGTGTTTCCGTGGCAGGAATACCTAATACATATACAATTTCACATACAAGTACAGCATTGTCTGGAGCTAAAACAGGCACGGGTACTACTGGTTCGACAAGTCTAACACCTGCGGGCACAATTTCTAGTACCACAAATGCACCAGATCCTAATTATACTCCAACAGGTACGATAAGCATACCTAAATTTGCTGGTACGCCAGTTACACTTAAACCTACCGCTTCATACACACCAGCTGGTTCGGTGACGATTAATAAGACTACGGGTTCTGCAGTAAATAAATTTACTGCTTCTGTATCAGGTACTACATTAGTTCTTTCTGCTAGTAGTGATGTTACACCGTTGACTAATGCAACTGGTAGCTTTTCTGGAACAGCAGCTACAATTACATCAAGTGTTAATTATACCCCAGCAGGTAATGTAGAGCAACCTCAGTTTACAGGCACAGGAGCGAAATTCACATTTACTGGAATAGCAGCAGGGCATACACATAGTATTCCTAGCCTTAGCGTTTCAGGTAATTATGATAAAACAACTAGTGTAACAACTAATGGAACTAAGAGTGTCAATGGTACACTTTCACATACTGCAACAGAAGTTGCAATATCTTGAGAGAGAAAGGAGTTGAGATAAATAATGGCAATACTTGATCAAGTCAAAATTGGTAATACAAATTATGACTTATCTGTTAAAGAAGCTAATATCCAATGGGGTGGTAAAAATTTTGCTGGTTCATTTGGTGTACTTGACGCAGCAATGGTTGCTGATTTAGGTGCAAATAGAATGGCATTTGCCAAAGCTGCAGGTGTAACAATTGAATATTCTACTAACGGTGGTTCTACTTGGACTGACTATGGTGCATCAGAAGCTATTAAATTAGGGTTGACTAGCACTAGCGCGGGTTTATATTTAGGTAAACATAATACTAATGGGACTGGTACAGCCAATGATAGATTACGTATTACTTTTGATACTTCATTGTCGGCAATTTATACACAATTAAATAAATTTGTGCTTTTAGTATCTACAAATGGAGCATCAGGGTTTACATGTACAATTGACGCTGCCACTAATGGAGCACCTACTACTTTTCATACCTTTGCTGATCATATACCGTTAAATGGGTGGAGTGGTTATAATGTAATCAATACTTCTACTATTACTACTTATGGCAATAGTAGTAGTCAATATCAAAAATTAAGATTTACTTTTGCATAGACTGCTGCAAATTCTGCATATACATCAGCTTCTGTTAATACTATACTTGGGTTTGGCGGTGTTGGTTGGACAACACCTTCTAACATGGCAAAAAATGGGCATATTTATTCATTTGATAGTCAACAAAATGTTACATTCCCTGCTCAAGTCAAAGCCACAACTTTTAATGGTAATGCTACTACTGCGACCGTTGCTCAATCTACAAATGCTTCAAGGGCAACAAAAAGCATATTGACTATTGCGGCTGAATAGCCCAATTAGACTGAAGCATGTTGGTTCGGAGGAAGTGATGCGGTAAATCCTTGCGAGATGCCAGAAACTTATTGTTTTTGTATGATTAAAAAAGGGGCAAATCAACGCACATTAATTGATTGTTTTAGTTTAGTTAATGGAAAACATTGGATTAATAGCAATGCCAATGCTGTAACTGGCTCTTGGAGTGGTTGGTAGTTGTAGCCCAATGCTACTGATAAAACTAAATTAGATGGTATTGCTAGTGGAGCGACTAGAGTTACGTCCAGTACAGTTGGAGATGATTGGGGATATACTAAAAACAAAGGCACTGTAACTTCTGTAAAAGTAAAAATTAATGGTGTAGAAAAAGGTCCAGTAACAACTAGTGGTACTATTGACCTAGGCAGTGGATATTTAACTTCCCATTTAACTACTGGATTATTTATTGGAGCTAGTAATACTAAAGCTAATGCGGCAGCTACTAACCCTTATATTAAATTATATGATAACGATACAAAGCGGGCTGAATTTAAAATAACGGGTAGTGGTGCTACAACAGTAACAAGTGATGCTAATGGTAATATTACTATTAAAAGTACCGATAATAATACTTCCCATAATCATTCTGCCGGTGTTGGTTTGACAGGTTCGGGCAGTGCGGGAACAAGTGGCAACACATATACTTATAAAGTAAATCTTGTAAATGAAACTAAAGCTTCTAATGCGGCTTCATATACAGCTGGTGCAGATAGTAAATTTTATGCGGTCCAGCTTGATAAAAACAATAAGCTAGGTGTATAGGTACCATGGACTGATACTGGTTATACAAGTCTTTCTGTAACTGGAACAGGTAGTGTAGTAACTAATGTTAGTGGAAGTGGACGTGCTCTAACAGTAACAAAAGGAACGCATGTACTCACTGGTGGTTCACAAACAACTACTTCTAATGCAGATGGCGGTTCTAATGTATTTACATTTACAAAATCTGATGGTACATCTTCTACTTTCACAGTTAAGAATGGCTCTAAGGGTAGTACTGGTCCAACGGGCCCAACTGGTCCTGGTTCAACAGTAGCCGGTCCCGTTGGTCCT
>ULNQ01037606.1_pt1 | contig 45945 bp, 40 predicted proteins | sample 1951951 | NCBI WGS metagenome assembly ULNQ01 (sample SAMEA4835580, study PRJEB28245) | human gut metagenome | biome: gut microbiome; material: fecal sample | place: Denmark | collected 2008
CTACGGTCGGTTCGGCAAGTTGGAATGAATGGGGGTATGAGGACGGAAAGTTTGAACTTCGCACCTATGGCATCCGTGCTTCTTCGGTTGATCCTGTGGTAAAGCCTGACGATAACTGCAAAACGGCAGTGCTTGAAAACGGCAAATGGTCAATGAAATCTGGATACGGCATTTCGCTTGCATGGAATCTCAAACTGATTGCCATGTCGGGGTATTCTATGCCTGACAGCTCTGCCTATACGGAAGCACAGACGGTCATGGCGCTGATTCCCGAGTACGGGTACTCTATGGACGCAGGCAAGTACAGAAGCCTTGAAATGTCAGGCGGTATTTATAGCTTTGTCGAGAACCGCGATGCGGACGGAAACGCAAGACTCCACTTCGTACCGGTCTATGTCGCAAACGGTAGCTATACCGTTTCGGTAACGGCAACGCAGATCTGGACTCCCGCCGGAATGATTACGGCAATCCGTAACGCCAATACATTGACCATCGACGGTACCATCTACGACGACTACTATGTCGGCAGTTAAATAAAGAAAGGACGGATTTAAATGAAACAGAAAACAAAAAAGATTCTTCTCACGGTATTTGCGGTACTTATGCTCGTCAGTGTGATGAGCATAACCGCTTTTGCAGCGGAGGGTGATGTTGCGGGTGCTGTGGAAGATACCTGGATTGCGGCACGCGGTCAGATCAAGTCGGTTGTCAACAAGGTCATTTTCCCCATCATCGACCTCGTCCTCGCCGTGCTGTTTTTCGTAAAGGTTTCGACTGCATACCTCGACTACCGCAAGCACGGGCAGTTCGAATGGAGTGCGACACGTTCCTAACTGAAAAGGTTAGGCGCAAGTTGCGTGATATATGAAAGATTGAAAGGAGCTTCCATAATAAAAACGCAGTTCTTGAAGAACTGATATTCCGACAGGTGGAATGACGGAGTAACGCCCTGAAACGCCTGCCTTAATACTACGGTGTGCACTTGGTGTATGTAAGAATATCAAGTGTGCAAAGCCCGTTGAAGTCGGCAGAGAGTAGCCCTACCATTGCAAAATGCAGATGAGGAAAGCGATTTGGAGGCAGATTGTGCTACCTATGTGCCGGAGGTCTATATCTATCTATGGTGAGAATGTGAAAAGTAGCAAGTTCACCGACGAATAACCCGAATTAACGAGTCTATACGAATGGTGCATAGAAATGTGCATACGCCCAAAGTGGTGGGTATGTGAGGTAAAGTAAAATTTCCATTTATGAAATACCTTGCACTGTTACAGGCAGTGCCAAGCATACAGGCTTAGAGGGACACCTAAGGGTAGATTTTATGATAGGAATATCGGAACGTGGAAAGGTCGAAACGTGGAGTGATTACACACGATGAAGCGTTTACAGGGAAAGCAACTTTGTATAACCTGTATTTATTCGGCTGAGAGCAGAGCCATAGTACCTGTGAAGCGGTGATAACAAACCGTGGAGGGATAGGCTCAAGTCGTCAACAGTAAAAACAAGTAAATATACAACAATCAAAGGTTCGAGTATGACTAAGAAAAGCAAACTCTTGCAAAAGGGGGGATGCTGACTTTGACAAAGACAAAGCCACCTAAAATCTCCGCCCTGCGGAACATTGAATACTATGATTTTCAAAAAGTGCTTGACAAGCTGTATGCAGACAGTGAAAATTCCAAAGAAATTAAGAATCTAATGGGACTGATTACAAATCCACAGAATATACTGCTTGCCTATCGCAACATCAAGAAGAACACAGGGAGCAAGACCGCAGGCGTGGACAAGAAAACCATCACCCATTTGGAAAAGTGGGAACCTGAAAAACTAATCGGATATGTGCAAAAACGGCTGGACTACTATGTTCCACAGGCTGTCCGCAGAGTAGAAATACCGAAAAACAACGGAAAAACCCGTCCGCTTGGTATTCCGACAATAATGGACAGGCTGATACAGCAATGTGTGTTACAGGTGTTAGAACCAATTTGTGAAGCAAAGTTCTTCAAGCGAAGTAACGGTTTCCGCCCCAATCGTGGTGCGGAACACGCAATTTCACAAGCATACAAGTTTATGCAGGGACAGCACTTACACTATGTCGTTGACATTGATATCAAAGGATTTTTCGATAATGTCAATCACGGCAAATTATTGAAGCAAATGTGGACGCTGGGCATACGTGATAAGAGGTTACTTTCTATTATTTCAGCAATGCTGAAAGCAGAGGTTGCAGGGATAGGTTTCCCTGAAAAAGGAACGCCACAAGGCGGTATCATTTCGCCGCTGCTCTCCAATATCGTTCTTAACGAACTGGACTGGTGGGTTGCCTCTCAATGGGAGAATGTTCCTACGAAATACCCATATAAATGCAGAACGCTGAGAAATGGAACGCCCGACAAAAGCAATGTCTATGCTGAATTGCGTAATACCAACCTGAAGGAATGCTATATTGTCCGATATGCAGACGATTTCAAAATCTTTTGCCGATACAGGAAAGACGCTGAAAACATGTTTACAGCGACAAAATCTTGGCTAAAAGAGCGCTTGGGTCTTGATATCAGCCCTGACAAGTCAAAAATTGTGAACTTGAAAAAGCATTATTCCAAATTTCTCGGATTTAAGATGAAAGTTGTCCGCAAAGGTAAAAAAGCAACCGGACAGGCAAAATATGCCGTGCAGTCACATATGTCCGACAAGTCAAAAGCACGAATCAAAAAGCAAGCGGTAGAAGCAATGAGGGACATCAAACATCTTAGTTCCGATGAACAAAAGAAAACGATAGTTCACTATAATTCATTGGTTATGGGGTGGCACAACTATTACAAGTTTGCTACGCACGTAAGCCGCGATTTTTCCGAAATAGCTTTCTTAGTCAAAAATTCCGTAAGAGGAAAACTCGAAAACCAACTCAAAAAGAGCATTGTAAAGCCTTTAAAAAGTCCTGTGTATATCCATTACGCACAGAGCAAGGAAATACGGTATTTGGGTAATACGCCTATTGTACCGATTGCTTATGTGCAACATAAAAATCCTATGGACAAAAAGCGTATAATCAACAAGTACACAGTCGCAGGACGTGCAGAAATCCATAAGCGGCTTGAAAAAGTCAATGTGAGCATTCTACACTATCTTATGCGGCATCCCGCTGACGGCAGCATTGAATACAACGACAACAAATTATCGTTGTACTGCGCCCAACAAGGGAAATGTGCGGTTCTGAATGTCCCGATGGAAACAAATAGGATACACTGCCACCACAAAATACCTAAAGCACGAGGTGGCAATGATGCCTACGGTAATTTAATCCTTGTGGATAAGAGCGTTCACTCTCTGATACACGCCATAAGGAAAGAAACGATTGAGAATTACAAGGAAATTCTCAATCTAAGCCAAAAGCAGGTTGAAAGGGTCAACAAACTCAGAGGAATTATAGGGTTGGAAAGCACTTGAACAGGTCTGTCTTTGAAATTGTATAAATTACTTTAATCTCTGTTGACGATGGAACGCCGTATGAGGGGAAACTCTCACGTACGGTGTGAAGTGGGGGAAAATCCTGAGATATCATCAAGGGATTACCTATCACTATCAGCTCCGGCGATTCTTCTCGCCACCCTGGTCTTCTCTCTGACCTGCCCGTTATATATTTGGAAAATCCTCGGAATGTAAACAACACCGTACAAACGGGAGGGGCTTCTCGCCTCTCCCACATTTTTTGAAAGGAGGAATGCGTGATTGTTTGACTGGATATCAGACCTCATCAGCGGCATCGGCAATGCCATCAGCTCCGCGTTGTCCGGCGTATGGGAAACCGTATCGGGAAGCATCTGGGGCGTGTTCATGAACTGGCTCTATACCTCCGTGTATAACGCCTTAGCAGACTTCTTCACGATGATGACCGAGCTTGGCGCAAACCTGTTCGATTTGTCATGGGTACAGGCTGCCCTGAAATTCTTCTCTTTGTTCGGCTGGGGACTCTTTATTGCAGGGCTGGCGGTTGCCATCTTCGATATCGCCATTGAATATCAATCCATGGGACGCATCAACATCAAGCGTCAGATTCTCCCGTTTTTATACGGACTTCTTGCCGTAAACCTTTTCACGGTCGTGCCGGTGCAGCTCTTCCGCTTTGCGGTCAATTTGCAGAACACCTTTGCCAAAGACCTCGTCGGTGAGGTTGTCGGTATGAATGTCAACTTTGATCTGCTCAGTCATCAGGCTCTCACGATTATAGGGGTGCCCGGAATATCAACGAAAAACTCATTGCTGGCACTTCTGATGCTGATCTGTCTTGGCTACTGCGTCATCAAGTGCTTCTTTTCCAATATCAAACGCGGAGGTATCCTTTTGACGCAGATTGCGGTCGGGAGTCTTCACATGTTCAGCCTTCCGCGCGGGTATTCCGAAGGATTTACCGGTTGGTGCAAACAGATTATTGCCATCTGCTTTACGGCATTCATGCAGACGACGCTTCTGTTACTCGGCATGATTACCATGCAGACGCACGCACTTCTCGGTCTTGGCGTTATGCTGGCGGCAAACGAAGTGCCTCGTATCGCACAGCAGTTCGGCTTGGATACAAGCATGAGAGTCAACATGATGAGTGCGGTGCATACGACGACAACGGCAATCAACCTCGGACGGGCGATTGCAAAGAAATAATACAGAGAGGAAAACAGAAAAGAAATGCAAAAACAGTATATCTACCCGCAGAATATGCGGACTCAGGCAAAGCTGTGGTTCTGGAATTTGAAGGATGTCATCATCCTTGCCATCGCTCTCACCATATCGGTGGTTTCATGGGCAAAGCTCGGATTTATCCTTCCTGCCGCCCTGACGCTCGGGTATGCGTTTCTCTCCATCCGGATGGACGAGTATTCGGTGCTGGATTTTATCAGGCGTGCATGGCGGTACTTTGTATCCACGCAGCAACACTTCAATTGGGAGGAGCGCGAAGATGGCTAAACGAAAACAATCCACCGCCGACCTGATCGGCATCAGCAACTTTTCCCGTAACGGACTTCAGACCAAATCGCAGGGCGAAATCGTATATTTCCTTGTACAGCCGACAAACATCTCGGTACTCTCGGAACAGAGTGTCGCCATCAAGATTCAGCATCTGATGCAGCTGCTGTCGGTACAGCCCGACATAGAGATCATCTGCTCGGATGCCCGAGAAAATTTCGAGCAGAACAAACTCTCCCTTGCAAGAAAAGCAGAAAAAGAAAACAACCTCAAGGTGCAGTTGCTGCTGCGTCGGGATATCCGCTTCCTGGACGATATCCAGCTTCAGATGTCCACTGCCCGTGAATTTATGTTCGCCTATCGGGTATCAAATGCAACCGAGCAGTCCTTTGCAACACTGAATCGGCTCGAAAAGCAGATTAACGATCAGGGCTTCGACTGCCGCAGAGCGACCAAGGACGATATCAAGCGTATCCTCTCGCGGTACTTCGGTCACATGACTGAGGACGCTATCGATGATGTTGACGGCGAAAGAATGATTAAAAAGTGGATTATCCCGGACTGATGCCGGAATAACCTCTGTTTCTTCACATAACCTATTGACAAATAGGTTATAATAGGTTATAATGATAAAAAGGAAACGGAGGTGTTCTTATGACTGATAACACCAGCGACAGAATCGCGGATCTTGAAAAGGAGATATCTGCGCTCCCTGTCGGGTACATTTCAAAGAAAACAATCAACGGAAAAACCCGGTATTACCGTCAATGGACTGAAAACGGAAAGATCAAAAGCCAATATATCCGAAATGACGAGTATGATGAGGTCAGTCAGGCAATTGCCCGCAGAAAGGAATTGCAGAAAGAATTGAAAGACTTAAATAAACAACAACCACAAAAGGACAATATGAGTACCGTCCCGAATTATGAGATGAATGTCATGACCGCCGAAGCCCTGAAAAAAGGATGCGCTCTTGTGTCTCATCTTCAAAGGCGCGACTGCTTCGGACAACTTCGGAAGTATCTGAGCCAAGGTAGTTACGGAAAGGTCTGCGTCGTTTACGGTCTCAGAAGGACCGGCAAGACAACAATGCTGTTTCAAGCCATGTCCGATCTGCCGATTGACAGAACCGTATATATCAAAGCGCAGGCAACCGACTCAATGGCTATGCTGAACAGGGATCTGAAAAAGCTGTCTGCCCAGGGGTACAAATACATTTTTCTCGATGAAATAACATTGCTGGAGGATTTCATTGACTCCGCTGCGGTGCTGTCGGATATTTACGCGATGCAGGGGATAAAAATCGTTATGTCCGGCACCGATTCCCTTGGCTTCTGGTTTGTGGAGCATGAGGAGCTGTACGACCGCGCCTATATGATCCACACCACCTTCATACCGTTTCGCGAACACGCGCGGCTTCTCGGCATTGACGATATTGACGAGTATATCCGCTACGGCGGAACGCTCCGCGCCGGCGAGGTCGATTTCGATGACGCGGAGCTGAATGTTGAGGAAGCCTCCTTCCGTGATGATGAATCCACACGCCGATACATCGACACGGCAATCTGCAAAAACATTCAGCACAGCCTTGCTTGCTGCGAGAGCGGAGGTCACTTCCGTCATCTTATCGATCTATATGAAGCGGGTGAACTTACAAATGCCATCAACCGCATCATCGAAAGCATGAACAAAAGCTTTCTCGTCAGCGTGATTGAAAAAAGATTCCGCTCAGGTGATCTGGGCAACGCAAGGAAAAACCTTCGCAGGGAGACAAATCCGAAAAAGCAGAGCGACGCGCTGGACCACATTGATGAGGAAGACGTTTTGCGGCGCATGAAAGCCATTCTTGATATTAAGGAACCGGATGAGCTGACTGTGAAAATCACATCGGCGCACATGACGGAAATCAAGGAATATCTCCGTGCGCTTGACCTGATTGTCGATTGTCCGATACGCACCGATTCATCGGAAGAACCGGTGGAACACATCCTCTTTACGCAGCCCGGTATGAGATATTGTCAGGCGCAGGCTCTGGTGCATTCTCTGATGAAAGACCCGCAGTTCAACGGACTTTCCGAACGCGAAGTCCGGCTCGTTTCCGAGCGCATTCTTGACGATGTCAAGGGCAGAATGATGGAAGATATCATTCTCCTTGAATGTGTCAAGGTTGCAAAAAGGAATCAGAATGTATTCAAGCTTCTGTTCGACCGTGGAGAATTTGATATGGTGATATATGACTCAGAGAATGATGTATGCGCCATATATGAGATCAAGCACAGCAAGGCAATCACGCCGGAACAGTCGAGACATCTGTGCGACGAGGAGATGTGTGAAAAGGCAGAAAAGAGATTCGGTGAAATTGTAAGCAAAACAGTGATATACCGCGGAAAACCGACAACTACCGATCAGGATATCATCTATGAAAATGCCGAAGATTTTCTGAAAGGATTGCCCGATTCCATGAATATCGATCCGGGTCAGGGATTCACTATGCAGCTTTAATGCAAACGGTACAAGACATCACAATAAAAGCAAATAAACATTCAGAACCCAAACCTCCAATGCCGTTTCACAGTATTTCTCCTACGATTCCAAAACCGAACCGGCATTATAAAAACAATCACGAAGAAAGGAGAAATCTCATGCCGTATACCCTTATGCACCGCGACATCCCGGTCATGAATTTGGAACTCGACGAATATTCCAATATAGCAGTTCTCGGCAAAATCCATCACGCAGAGCATCTGCCACTCGGCACCTACAACGGAATCAATGCAGAAAAGAAGGTGCTCAACCGCTGGTGGACAAAGCGTTCCATTCCCGCAAGCCGGAAAGGTATCCGCGATGTGCTGGAGGAGCTGGAGCTGTCCTCCCCGCAGGAACTGATCGAAAAGTGCTTCGGACTTAGCCTGTCCGATCAATACTGGATTTCTCCGACCGATAAACCGCTGGATTGGCACCGGGTAAACTTCTTTGAAAATGCCTTCTCGGAGGACATCGGCAATATCCTGTTCGGCAAAGGCACAGGCTCCGACAGCACAAGCCTTGTATCCCCCGACAACACGGCAAACGGCAACCTCAAAAAGAAATGGAAGATCATCGACGGCAAGCGGGTGCTTCTTAAGGACTCCAGCGCACCCTATCGCCAGGAAGCCTACAACGAGGTGCTTGCGTCCGAGATTGCCAATCGGCTCGGCATCCCGCATGTGCCGTATACACTGATAGCGGAACACGGCGAGCTCTGTTCCGGGTGCGAGGATTTTATCACTCCCGAAACCGACCTTGTTGCGGCGGCACAGGTTATGAGTGCGTTCAAAAAGCGGAACGAGCAATCGGAATATGAATTCTATATCGAATGCTGCGAAAAACTCGGCATTGCCGATGCCCGCGAAAAGCTGGAACAAATGCTTGTGCTGGATTATCTGATTGTCAACGAAGACCGGCACCTGAACAACTTCGGACTGATCCGCAATGCGGTCACGCTGGAGTGGGTCGGCGTTGCTCCGCTTTACGACAACGGCAATTCCATGTGGTTCAACCGTGTCGTGGGTGAGATGCACGCAGACGATGACAGCAATATCAAAACTCCGCTGTGGAGAAAGAATCCCACAGAGAATCTGGAACTTGTGACCGACTTCTCATGGCTTGACTTGTCCGCTCTCGACGGCATTGAAGACTACGCAAGAGAGCTGTATGAAAAGTCAGAGTATATGGAACCGATACGTGTTGATATACTGACAAATGCACTCAGAACACGCATTGAACTGCTGGATGATATTGTACAGACACAATCCGGCGGGCAGACCATGCTCTGATTAACTAAATAACTACGATAACCGCACTTCAGCAGAGGTGCGGTTTTTCTTTATGAAAGGAACTCTTATGGCAAAGAAAAAACAACTTCCCGAAGAAGTCGCACACAGCGAAGCCTATGTAAAAGACTTCTTCGACATGGCGGTCCCCTCTGCCATCCGCTTCAATGTGGATCACTTCATCTGCGGGGACAGCTATCGCTCCGTATGGGCGATACGCGAGTATCCGCCGCAGACAAGCGATCAGGCACTCCTCGCCCGTTTCGGTGACAAGGAAGCAGTGACCGTTCACCTGTACACCCGATTGGTAGACGGCGTGGAGCAGCGAAAGATTCTGCAAAACGCGAGCCGCAAAAATAAGCTCCTTGCAAACTCCAATGACCTTGAAGATTCGGTCACGGGAGAAGGAAACCTCGGTGATGTGGTGGAGCTGCTCGGAGAACTGCGAAAGAACCGTGAGCCTCTTCTGCATTGCGCTGTCTTCATCGAGCTGTCTGCCGGGAATCTGGATAAGCTCCGCGAATTGCAATCGGATGTCTCCATGGAGATGACGCGCGAAAAGATTTCAGTCGATCATCTGTCCATGCGGCAGAAGGAGGGCTTCATCGCCTGTATGCCGTGTGGCTATAACATCTTCGGCACACAGTATGAGCGCGTCCTTCCGGCATCGGCAGTCGCAAACCTGTTCCCGTTCAACTACTCCGGCAAGACCGACAAAAACGGCTTCTATCTCGGCAAGGATAAATTCGGTACCAACATCATAGCGGATTTTGATCAGCGTGCCGATGACAAGACCAACTCCAATGTTCTCATCCTCGGTAACTCCGGTCAGGGTAAGTCGTATCTGCTCAAACTAATCCTTGTCAATCTGCGGATGTCGGGAAAATCGGTTATCAGCCTGGATGCCGAGCAGGAATACAAAGACCTCTGTGACAATCTCGGCGGTTGCTATGTAGACCTTATGACCGGTGAATATATCATAAATCCGCTCGAGCCAAAAGAATGGTCGGACAACGGGGGCGAAGCCGACGCAGACTCGCCCGAGGCATTCCGCAAAGCCACCCGACTCTCGCAGCATATCTCCTATCTCAAGGACTTTTTCAGAGTCTATAAAGATTTTGATGACGCACAGATCGACGCGCTTGAAATTCTGCTCTCCCGCCTCTATGCCAAATTCGGCATCACAGACAATACCGACTACGATAAGCTGAAAGCCGATGACTATCCTGTAATGGCGGATCTGTACGCCATGGTGGAGAGCGAGTACCAGAGGTATGAGAAAGGATCGAAATCGCTGTTCACAGAAGATCTGCTCCGCGAGCTCTGTCTTGGACTGAACTCCATGTGTGTCGGTGCGGAGAGCAAATTCTTCAACGGACACACCAACATCTCCGATGACAGGTTTATTTGCTTCGGAGTCAAGGGACTCATGGAAGCCAATATGAAGCTCAAGAATGCGATGCTGTTCAATATCCTCTCGTATATGAACCATAAGCTTCTCACGAAAGGCAATACGGCAGCTTCCATCGACGAGCTGTACCTTTTCCTTACGAACATGACGGCAATCGAATATATCCGCAACGCTTCCAAGCGCGTGCGAAAAAAAGATTCCTCGATTCTTCTGGCGTCTCAGAATATCGAGGACTTTTTATTGCCGGAAATCAAGGAGATGACAAAGCCCCTCTTCTCCATCCCGACGCATCAGTTCCTTTTCAACGGCGGCAATGTCAATCCCCGTGATTATATGGACGCTCTGCAGCTCGAGGAATCGGAATACGACCTTATCAAGTACCCGGAGCGCGGCACCTGCCTTTTCAAATGCGGAATCGAAAGATACCTTCTGCAAGTCATCGCTCCCGAATACAAAGCCAAGCTGTTCGGCAATGCGGGAGGAAGATGAAGTGCTTACGGAAGATTCTGCAGGAGCGGAAGATACTCCTCCCACCGATACTCACGGATCGGCATGACAGGATGAAGGTCGTCATCAAAAACAAGAACGAGCGCGGGAGCAATGTTGTGGTAACGGTCGGCAATGTACCATCGGATCAGCTTGCCCTCGCGGATGAGCCGTTTGGCCGTGGCGTGATAATTGTAATATGACATAAAGTCAGTATTCCGAAAAACAAAAAATCTTATACGAAGGAAGGTGATTGTCGCAGTAGGCGCAGTAGTGGCAAAGGTCGCAAAGAAGGTGCTTGCAATCCTTGCCGGAGATAAAAACGGACGGAAGTTCCTCGGTTATGTGATCGGTATTGTGCTGTTCATTGTCCTGCTCCCCGTGATTGCCGTGTACGGACTGTTCGGCTGGATGGCAGGTGGCGGTGCTGCAGAGGTTATCGACTACAATGTCGTTTATGAGTATATTCCCGCCGAGCAAAGAGCGGCAATGGAACAGTATGATTCCGAACTTGCTACCATTCAAACCGTGTTTGCCGAGAACGGTCTCGGTGCTGCGGATATCTCAAAAGCAAAAACCATTTTCATCTCATGCCTGACCGGAAAGGAAACCGAGGAAGACTTCTATCAGCGGTATGCGGATTGCTTCCTCTTGCAGAGCGAGGAGCAAAGCCTATGGGATCTGATCTCTTCTGCTTTCGGCGTTTCCTTCTCGGATGAGGAAAAACAACAATTCAATAATCTGTACGGAGGATAAACATGAATTTCAAAGCAAGATTTGAGCGCAAAGCAAGCGCGCCCCAAGTTACCGATGCCGACATTGTCGGAGTGGTGACACTCAATCAAGAACAGTTCGCTTGGTTCAGCGAACGGCTCCTGGACGATTATGATTTCATCGCCGATTACGCAAACGAAACCTACGATGACGGTGAAAGAAAACACTGTCTTCTTGTCCTCGGTGAGGGTGAGGATGACGGAATCCTTGTCTGCTCCGAAGGTTCCTTCTATGCCAGATATTCCGCCTACCTGCCGAAGGCACGGCAAATTCTTCGTGACGAGATTCACCGTGTTGCCGAGCTTATGATCAAGGGCAGGTTCGGTGAAACCGAGAATGGCTCCTGGGTAATTGGGTTTGACGACATCAAGGAACATTTCGATCTGACCGTCTCTCCCACCAACGGCATTGGTGAAATGCTTCTCGGAGAGCTGGAAGCGCAGGAGGAAGTCGGCGCGGTCATTGCCACCGAGGACTGCTTCGAGATTTCGGAGTACCTGCAAAATGCACCGGAGGATGCGTCTGCATCCGAAAAGCTTCTGACCATTTTCTCTCTCATGGGTTGCAACCTCGAAGATGTGCATCTGCTGGATGCCGACGAAGAACACGAGGTTGCCACCATCGCAGAGCTGAATCGGAATACACTGACCGACGAAGGCAGGCGGGACTGGTCGGATGTACTTGCCGCAAAGGTCGAGCGTATCTATGACGGTGCGTATGGGACACAGATCGAAGTATCGGGATGCCCGGCACACCGTCTCCGGGACTTCTCCTTCGCGCTTGCCGGGTATTGCTCCGAGGAGGATTGGTCGAAGTGGTTCAACGAACCGACTGCCAATACCGAAGCGCCGACGATGGGAGAACAGTCATGAGGTATCGCGGATTCAACATCGTTTTTACCTATGCAGATCATATCAGTAAATTTGATCCGTCGAATCGCGTGTGGGGACAGGCTCCCGGCTATTACTGTGAAGTGTTCTCAGAAGCAGATGACTCTCTCTGCAACCCGCTCGATAATTTTGAATTGATTCTCGGCGACAGGTTGCAGACGCTTGACGAGGATGAAGTGGAGGACTGGATCACCAAGATCGCCGACAAAGAGATCGACGAGTGGAGATGCAATGAAGCGGTTACTACTGCCGAGCGAAAAAATGATCTGGTCGGTCGCCTTGTCTCTTTCCTCGGCGAGAGCGAACAAGGTGCAATGCTCTATGATACACTTCATGAACAGATCGGGATGACGGATGATGAAATCCGGGAGTGTGGGTTTCGTTCTCTATCGGAATACTTTGACAAACCCTCCTATGCACAGACGATTGCGGAGTGGCTCGTAAAAGTCGGAACCGAGAATACCACTTCCTGCAACATGATCATTGGCTTTGAAAAGGTCAATGAAAGATATGGTGTGAATCTGTACGAAGATGAGTTTCTCTGCGATGAGATCGTCGAACAATTATATCGACATGAGGCAATTCTCGATGTTGTAACAGATGAAAATACCTTCGACATGAACTTCGGATATCTGTATTGTCCCTATGCCGAAGAACATGAAGAACTTACTATGTGAGAAAGGAAAAGCAAATGAAACAAGTAAACATTCAGTTCGCTTATGACGATGAAAGGCTCGAAGCGCTTCGCATTTACCTTGCGGAGAGCGGCAGTACAATTGAAGACGAATTGACAGCGGCACTTGATGCGGTGTATAAGAAGACCGTGCCGAGTCAGGTCAGATCGTTCCTTGACAAGCGTTCGCAGACAGAGCCAACCAAGCCCAATGGTAAGCCTTCAGGTGCGGGTGTGAACGCTTCAAAAGGCACGGACGACAAATCGTCCGCGCCGGGAACAAAAGCGGTTTGCGGGGATTTTTGAGCCGATGTGAGAGGAACCCCTGAAAGCCGAAATAAGCAAAAATAGCGAGGATTGGGGTGCATAAATTGACGGAAGGAGCAGTTAGATGCAAGGTCGATTTTCAAGCGGGAGAAAGGGCGTGCGTATGAAGCCCGCCCAAACTGACATCGGACGGCAGAGCCGACCGCTTTTCCTCCCGTTTTGACCCCGTTTCCTCGCTTTTGGTGGACTTTGAGTCCATGCGTATGATTTCAAAATTGCCCGAAAATCATCCGTATGGTTGAACGGAATATCCGAAAAAGAGCCGTTTTACAAGGACTTTCGGGCAATTATGAAAAACTGAAGAAAGGATGGATGCGTCGTATGGGAAAAAAGTATCGCATCAACGAAGACAGGGTGCATTTCACCCTTTCAATACCTCCCGAAACCATGCAGCTTGCACGGAATTATTATCAGATCGATGACTGCGGAAACATCAGCGAATATATCGGCAAGGCAATTGAGTTTTACAGCGGTTATGTTGCAAACAAAAAAACACCGAACTATCTTCCGACGATTGTCATCTCCACTCTGAAAAATATCCTTGCGTGCAGTGACGACCGGCGCGGTGCTCAACTGTACCGAATTGCCGTTGAACTGTCCGTGCTACTCAATATTATTGCTGCCACCAATCATTTTTCCAAAGAGGAAGTGCGGGAACTTCGTGAATCATGCGAGGAAGAAGTGAAACGACTGAACGGCACATTACGCTTGGATGATGCGGTCAGATGGCAAAACTCGTAACCAAGTTCCGCTATTATAAACCCGGCGGTCGTAAGAAAATAGGCGGATATGCAAAGTATATCGCCCTCCGTGAAGGCGTTGAGAAATGTGACGATTCCAAAAAATATGCCCCCGTCTCATACAATCAAAAGCAACTCATTCAGAAGATACTCAAAGATTTTCCCGACAGTAAGGAGATGCTTGAATACGAGGATTACCGCTCTCATCCGACTGTCGGAAACGCTTCGGAGTTTATTTTTCGTGCAATCGAGGACAATGCAAGCGAAGCGATGCAAAAGAAAACCTACGCAGATTATATTGCAACCCGTCCCGGTGTTGAAAAGATCGGTACACACGGACTGTTTTCCGATGAGTTTGAGAGCATCAATCTCTCGCAGGTTTCGGATGAACTCAATGCACACGAAGGCAATGTGTGGACGATGATCGTTTCTCTTCGCCGTGAAGATGCGGAACGACTCAGTTATAACAACGCAAATGCGTGGAGAAAACTGTGCCGTGCGCATACCAAAGAACTCGCAGACGCACTTCGCATTCCGCAAAACAAACTCAAATGGTATGCGGCATTTCACAATCAGTCTCACCATCCGCATATTCATCTGATTGCCTATACGGACGATCCCAAGGTCGGTTATTTGTCAAAGAAGGGTGTGGAAGCATTACGATCTGCGCTCGGAAATCATATCTTTCACGATGAGATGACGCATATCTTCCGTGAACAGACCGACAGGAGGGATCAGTTAAAGAAAGATTGGAAAGCCATGCTCGATGAAATCCTGCAAAAGATTTCGGAAAACAAGTACAGGTACCCCGAAGTGGAACAGAAACTTCTTCTGCTTTCCGACAAGCTGTCCCGCACCAAGGGCAAAAAGGTGTATGGATATCTCAAAAGAGATGTCAAGGATCTGATCGATTCCACCGTAGATTTGCTGGCTGAGGATGAAAATATATCAAGGCTTTATGACCTTTGGTATGAGAAAAAGTATGAGATACTACGCACCTACACCTCGGAAATGCCGCCGAAGATTCCGCTGTCGCAGAACATAGAATTCAAATCCATCAAGAATGACATCATCCGGGAAGCGATGAAACTGCACGAGGACAGCGGGCAGACCGAGACTAATCCGCCGAAGAAACAGTCGCAGACACAAGCCCCGCAAAAGATCTCGCCGACGGTTTCTGCCACTGCCGTTACAAGACTTTTCAAAAATCTCTGCGGGATTTTCCGGGATCGGATAGACGACCGCAGGCAAAGCAGTCAGCCTACCATCGACAAACGGCAGAAAAAAGAGATCGAAGAAAAGAAAAATGCAGAGATGTCGATGCTGTAAGAAAGGAGTTTTATGCCATACATTCTATTTTCGGAGCAGGAAAAGCAGTCCGCAAATGCTTCGGATATTCGTTCCTTCCTCGCTTCGCTTGGGCAGGAAGTCAAAAGAAGCGGACGGGAATACACATGGGAATCCCCTTCGGGCAAGGTGTCAATCAACGGTTCGGAGTGGTATTCTCAATATGAGCGTGTCGGCGGCGGTGCGGTCAGCTTCGTGCAAAAATTCTTCGGAGCATCCTATCCCGATGCCGTTCGTTCTCTGCTCGGAAGCTGTGCAGGACAGATTCCAAGCGAACAGAGCAACACGTTCCGTCAAAGCAGATCCAAAGAAACGCAGACGGAGCTTGTACTGCCCGAAAGAAGTACGGATATGCGCAGGCTATACGGCTATCTCTTGAACGAGCGATGCCTTGACCGTGATGTCGTTTATGCTTTTGTTCACGCAGGGATGCTCTATGAGGATGCACCCAATCACAATGCTGTGTTCATTGGGACAGACGAGAACGGCAAGCCCCGACACATTCAGAAACGATCGACCAACCCGCAGTCCGACTACAAAGGCAATGTCACGGGGAGCGATATTGCCTACGCTTTTCACCATGTCGGCACATCGGACAGACTCTATGTCTTCGAGGCGCCGATTGACATGATGGCTTACATCTCAATGAACAAGCAAGGCTGGGAAAAGCATTCCTACACCGCATTGTGTTCCACTGCCGACTGTGCCGCCATCAGGATGCTGAAGACCTACCCGAATCTCAAGACCGTTTACCTCTGCCTTGACCATGACAGCGCAGGCATCGAAGGAGCCTATCGGGTGGCGGAAAGTATTCATGCACTTGGAGATTACACAGTCTGGCGCAAGATGCCGAAGAATAAGGATTGGGATGAAGATCTGAAAGCACTCCATGGCAGAACCGCCATCCCCTCCACCGAGCATATGAAACTGGAACGCTACCGTAAAATATGTGCCGAATTTCTCACGGATGCGTGCACGGAAACGGACGCATGGAAGCATATCGCAGGGGCGAAAGGCTATGCTTCTGCAAACTTCCTCTCCCTACTGCGTTCCGAAACGGACAAAGCGGAATCCGCAACAGACACACAAACCGAGCAAGCGCACCTGAGAGCCATGGCTGTCGGGTGCCTTGCTTTTTGCTTTTGCAGAGAGAAGCAGACGGGAAACGCATCTTCTTTTGACCGCTATGTCGAGGCGGTACGCTCTGCCTACAAGCCCCACAGGGACACCGAGAGCAGTGACGAACAGTGGAAATCCCTGCGGAAAAGGAGCAAAGGTCTTGAAAAAGAATTCGGCAAAAGCATCCCGCTTTCGGAAACAGGAATGAAGAAGCAGTTGGATTCCGTCATCGCACTTGCTTCCGATTGCATCCGGCTTTCTGCGGCAGTTGAGTACGAGCAGAGCGAACAAGCGGCGGTGTTGAGTCTTGATTGATGGAGCGGAGTGAGAATTTAGGATTGAAAAAACGGCTCAGTTGTGATATAATTAGGATACAGACAAATCAGAATTTGACGAACTGGTAATCAGCTTGATTTTTTGATATTCATCGTCTATGGCGTTGTAATAAATACAACTATGAAAGGGTGGTTCATTATGAAAAATAACAATTTGGGTGTGTGGAGGACGCACGATAAATAATCCTCCAAAACTAATTATGGAGGACACAAGATGATATTAGAAACATTACTTCCTCAATTAGAATTTCAATCTAACATTGAGGATGCAGTAAAGCAAAAAATGATTAAAAGTAGGCGGCAAGTTGAAGAAATCGCAGCAACCGCCTACAGTAGCAACGATTTTGATTTTTTGCTATGCAAGCGAATGCCACTAACTCGCTTGGTGGTAGTTGTATATTTATTGACGCAAAAGTATGCCGAGTATAAAGCCATTGGTGTAACAGATGAAATTATTTTGGATACTTTTAGCGATGTCTCATTGCGGGCAAACTTGTACTATAAACAGCATGGCAAAATTGGCATTTCTAAAGATGATGTTGTTTGGTTTCGCCACATTATGAATGTGCACATTTTCAAGATTGGAGTATTGCAATATCAAACATTCAATATGGTTTATTTGGACGAGGAAACCATTGGAGAGCCTTATATGGTGTTTACACAAGAACAGAAACGAACATTGCCCAACGGCTCACCTGTGATAAATTGCCATATTCAAAAAGGTGCGAATATTAGTGATAGCTTAGTCAAGAAATCTTTTGACCAAGCCAAGGTGTTTTTCAAGGATCACTTTCCGTCTACAGAGTATAAAGCTTTTCTTTGTTATTCTTGGTTGCTCTATCCTCCGATGCTAAACATGCTTCCAAAGGATTCAAATATCAAGCAGTTTGCAAAACACTTTTCTATCATTGGTGCGTGCAACGATTCGGAACAGGCCAAAGAGAATTTATTTGATTATGGCAAGCATAATCTACCTTGCAAACCAACAGCTCTACAAAGGATCGCAAAAGAACATAAAGAACTTCTTGGTTACGGGTGTGGAGTAATTATGCTTTAGAGCGCAGAAAATTCCAGTTTGTCGATTTGACATCATAAGCACACAGCCACCCGACCGTAAAAAGCCGGGTGGCTTTTGTTATCAGAAAGGTTTCTGGACTTGTCGCCACTTGCTTAACAGTGTGTGGCTATACCCTGGAGGATGTCCTGCAAGATACCGATCGGGGCATGGGCGGAATGTAAGCGGAAGCGGTTGAAAAATGGGAGGATTTATGGTATAATAAGACAACGACAAATCGGAAGTTGAGGAGATTGTTGTGTTTTTGGATACGAATTTTTTGGAAAGCGATGAAATCAAACTGATTTTGGAAAAAACGACTGAAGCCGATCCGGTTAAGAATTGGGTGCCGGCATATCATTTTTTGATCTGCGACCGTCAAGGAACTGTTATGGGGCGTTGTGCGCTGAGGATTGGATATAATGACAGTCTTTACTACGTGGGGCATATCGGATATAGCGTATATGAAAAATACCGGGGGCATCATTATGCCGCAAAAGCCTGTGAATTGCTCTTTTTACTGGCAAAAAAGCACAATATGAGTTATTTGTATATCACCTGCAATCCAGACAATATTCCGTCCAGAAAAACCCTTGAATATCTGAAAGGTGAATTGCTGGAAATCGCAGAACTTCCCGAGGATAGCGATATGAGAGCTAACTATGGTGATACAGAAAAGTGTATTTTCAAGTTTGATTTATAAATTTCCTGGAGGATGTCCCGCAGGATACCGATCATAGCATGGGCGGGATGTGAGCGGAAGCGGTTGAAAAAAGGGAAGATTTATGGTATAATAAGATAACGACAAATCGGAATTTTTTGTGGAGGTGTTTATATGATATTCCTAAAGGTATTGGCTGTAGTTCTGGGATTGGCATTCCTTCTGTTTGGATACTTCATTTACTTTAAAAAGAAATACAATCTTATCAACGGTTTTGAGGCGGACTTCAAAGCCGGTCGGAAGAAAGAAGAATACGCAAAGAAAGTGGGAATGATAGAGTTTGTTGTTGGTATAGTTCTGCTTATCACAGGTGTTGCACTTATTCTGTTTGCCTAATAAATTCCAGTTTGCCGACCAACCCACACAAGCACAGCCACCTGATTTTCAGTCGGGTGGCTTTTCAATTTTTAACGAAGGAGTAACCATGCAAGGACTAACAACACTTATAACCGTAGCCGCCATCATGAGCGGCGTTTTTATTTTGATTTCTTCGCTGTCCTATCTGTATTCCCTCCGTCAGATCAAGAACAAAACGGCGGGAAACGGACAGCACGGAACGGCAAGATGGGCGTCAAGTAGGGAGATCCACAAGACCTACAAGGTGGTACCATTTGAGCCGAAAACCTGGCGCAGGGACGAAAAAAGACGTCCGACCGAGCAAGGCATCATCGTCGGTTGCGAAAGCCGAGGCAACGAGACACTTGCTCTTGTGGACAGCGGAGATGTTCACTGTATGATGATCGGTGCGGCAGGTGTCGGTAAAACGGCATTCTGGCTGTATCCCAATATCGAATACGCCTGTGCTTCCGGGATGTCGTTTCTCTCAACCGATACCAAGGGTGACATCATGCGCAACTACGGTTCTATCGCCTCCAAGTATTATGGCTATAACATTTCGGTCATTGACCTGCGCAATCCCATGCGCTCGCACGGAAACAACCTTCTGCACCTCGTCAACAAGTACATGGATTTGTATTCCGGGACGAATGAAGTACAGTACAAAGCCAAGGCGGAAAAGTACGCCAAAATCATTGCCAAGACCATCATTCTCTCCGGCATGGAAGCGGGCAATTTCGGACAGAACAGCTACTTCTATGATGCCGCCGAAGGACTTTTGACTGCATCCATTCTGCTGGTGTCTGAATTCTGCAAGCCCGCAGAGCGCCATATCGTTTCGGTGTTCAAAATCATTCAGGAACTTCTCGCTCCGGGTAAGGGACGAAATCGCAATCAGTTCCAACAGCTCATGGAGAAACTCCCTGCCGACCATAAAGCAAAATGGTTTGCGGGTGCTGCGCTCAACACGGCGGAGCAGTCTATGGCAAGCGTTATGTCCACAGCACTTTCAAGATTAAATGCGTTCCTTGATTCGGAGCTTGAAACCATCCTTTGCAACGATACCGAGATCGATGCCGAGCGATTTTGTAAAGAAAAGTCGGCAATTTTCATCATTATGCCGGAGGAAGACAGCAGTAAATACTTCATGGTATCGCTTCTGATCCAGCAGCTCTACCGTGAAATTCTTGCCGTTGCCGATGAACACGGCGGCAAGCTCGAAAACCGCGTGGTCTTCTACTGCGACGAATTCGGCACCCTGCCTCGCATTGAATCTGCCGAAATGATGTTCTCGGCATCCCGCTCCCGTCGTGTTTCAATTGTGCCGATCATACAGTCCTTCGCGCAGTTACAGAAAAACTACGGCAAGGAAGGTGCGGAGATCATCATCGACAACACACAGCTGACGGTCTTCGGCGGTTTTGCCCCCAATAGTGAATCGGCACAGACGCTCTCCAAAGCCCTTGGCTCCAAGACTGTGTTGTCGGGCAGTGTCAGCCAGAGCAAGAACGATCCGTCAAGATCGCTTCAGATGATCGAGCGTCCGCTGATGACACCCGACGAACTCAAAGCGCTTCCGAAAGGCACTTTCGTGGTCACGAAAACGGGGTTCTATCCGATGAAGGTCAAACTCAAACTTTATTTCAAATGGGGCATCGAATTTGAGAAAGAGCCATATGTAGTGCCTCTGCGTGATTCCTCCATGGTCACCTATGCAAGCCGCGAGGAACTGACTGAAGCGATCCAAGCCAAATATCCGCCCAAGGAAAAGAAGGACGATGACGACACCATACCGGACGGAAGCATTTGTGTGGAAGAAGAAATGGCAATGCAGAATAGTCCCAAACTCAACACCAAACCACACAAGCCGGAGGTGAGGCAATGAGTTACTACGACTACGTCTATCGGGACTACGAACTGCCAAGCCGGGCGTCGAATGTCTATCGTTATCTGTGTGACAGAGCAAACTCGGACGGTCAATGCTGGCCGTCCGAGCGTACAATTGCGATGGATCTGAAGATTTCAAGGTCAACGGTCAAGCGGGCGGTCGAAGATCTGAAACGATGCGGGTATATTACGGTTGAACGGCGGTATCGCAAAAACGGCGGAAACAGTTCGCTTCTGTTTGTGCTGAAGGATTTTTCAAAACGCCGCACAACCAAGGGATAACTCTGCCCATTCGGTGGTCTATGGGTGGGTTCACCATGCACCCACAAGGTGAATATAACAAGAGAATTACTCTATATAGCAGAAAAAGAACAATCAAACGAACCTGATATTTTATAAATTCAAATTTGCTGATTTAGACAAATACCCAAGCACTTATCTAAATCAGCAAATAGCTATGTTCTTTTTCGATGGAGAAATAGTTTAGATAACCTTGTTGATGAACAAATTGCTTTGGTCGAACATGGGGTAAGCAATTAATTGCGGAAAAACTTTAATTTCCTTCATAATTATGACCATTCCTTTCCGCTGCGCTACAAGGCACAAAAGGGATATGAAATCCGAGTGCGGACACGCAGCATTTAAAAATATGTGTAAAAATATTACTTGAGGAAGCAGACACACTACACAATACGTGAAGGTGAGTAGCCGTGCATCTCCATTTCAAAGATGAATTCTTCCGTTATCCGTGTGCGGTTTGCCACCGTGTAGGCTTTGCTGCGGAGCAGTTGCTTCCACTTCGGTATTGCCCCGAAGGCAGATTTTGTTTCGGTTTCGGACAGTCCGTACTCCCGACAGAGGCTGTTGGAATACTCCTTGACACGATCAAGATCGTCGGCGGTCTGATGAAACTTCTTTCCGGTTTCCATATTCACCGAGTTGAGGATGATGTGATTGTGGAACCACATTTGTCAAGGGGCAAGTGCGCATGTTCACAAATATTTAACTATTTGCAAACAACTTATCGCCGTTTTTTCGCCAGAATTTTGATATTTCCTATTGCAATACTATCGAAAATATGATATAATACAAGTGCGGTATAATAGCCGAAAGAAAACAAACAACAACCCCGCAAACAATGTGCAGTGATGTGTATTGTTGCTGAGTTGTTCTCGCTTGGAAGCGAGGTGTCCGGGCGAGACTATTTGGCAAAAATCATAAGCGCATAAAGATAGTGGGGACTGTTGTCTGCCTGTCTTTATGCGCTGTTTTATTGACTATCATTTTTCAAGGAGGGATTGCCTTATGATGAAGAGATGCAATCAATGTGTTCACCCGTTCACCGACCGCAGATGCCCTCTGCTCTTACGCAATTCGAAGCTTTAACCACAAGAGAATCGAACATATAGCGAAAGGGCAAAGATATGAAAAAGACAACAAGAAAGTATTTATCGTTCGTTTTAGCGACAGTTATGGTGTTTCTTTTGGTATCGACTTCAACAACCGCATTGGACGTGACAGACAATTCTTCTGCTGATTTTACAGAAAACTCAACCCCGCCGCAGGACGTTGTTATTCCAAACCCCGATTATGTTGCCGATGATTCGCAATCAAAGGTTATAGAAATCACTGCGCTTCGAGATGAGAATGTCAAGCATTTCCAACTGCCGGACGGTACAATGCAGGCCGTTGCCTTCCCGACAGCAATTCACGAGAAAGACGTTGAGGGGAAATGGCAACCTATCGATTCCAGCGTCTCCTTAAAGAGCATTAGAGGAGTTGATGTGTATACCACAAAAAACGGAACGACAAGGTTTGCTTCTTCTGTGACAAACAACTCTCCGCTGTTTACCATTTCCGAAAACGGGTATGTCATTGAGGTTTCGTTGGAAAACTTCTTAAGCAGCAATCTTGTTCATACCACAGACGCTGCAAGAAGGGTAGTTGTTTCTTCCGCCGAACCAGTGAAAACAGCAGAATGGCAATCAGTGGAAGATGCAATTTCGTCGGTGTCAATCAATAGCGTTGTTCGATATGAGTCTGTATATCCTTACACAGATATCGAATACACTGTAACCAAGGATGCAGTCAAAGAAAATATTGTTATCAAATCAGTTGAAGGCACAACGGTTTACAAGTTCAAATATCAGCTGACCGGGTTAATTGCTGCTCTCAACGACAATGGTTCAATATCGCTTCTTGACAAGGAGACAAAGAAACTTGAATATGAGATTCCATCGCCATATATGTATGATTCAAACGGAGAGTTTTCGAGAGATGTGCATTACACTCTTAGCGAGACCGCAAAAGGGACATATATCATTACTGTTACCGCTGATGAGGAGTGGTTGTCCGCCGAAGCACGGGCTTATCCGGTGGTAATCGACCCTTCAATATCTTCCAGCCGAGTGGTGTGGGATACTTTTGTAAATTCTGCGGATCCTGACCAAACATATGGAGATTGGGGCGTATGGGTAGGTCCCTATTATACAGGTCTTGCACGAAATAATATGCCGACGCTCCCGTCAGGGGCAGTTGTCACGAGCGGCAAACTGAATGTATACTATTACTTTTTAAGCGGTGTAACAGGCAGTCGTGTTATAGGGGCATATAAAATGACTAAGTCTTGGAGTGAAATGAATGATTCCTATAACTCTTTGAAAAACAGGTATGGAGATTCGTTGGGTATCTCAACAACGCTGTTATCTACTGCCACTGCGTTTGCTTCCAGCGGCATTACATCGAGCAATCCGAGAAAGATCACCTTTGATGTAACGAGTGCCGTGTCATCTTGGTACAGCGGAGACAGCAACTATGGCATAGCACTCAAGCATTATAGCGGAACGCCGCAGGCAACCGATGGGACTAACACAGGAACAATCATTAAAAACTTTGAAACATACTCGGATTATCGTATGTATTATACGATCGCATACACAATTCCTAACGGAGTCTATGCGATTGAAAAAGCAGACACTAATGTATATGTTAAAAATAATACTCTTGATGAGTTGGCATGGGTATTTCAAGAACCCTTTGCATCGTCTCCAATAAACGAATCCGACAGAGATTATATGTTTAAGATCACATATCGCCCGTCAACAGATGACTATGTGATACGGAGCATGTCAAACAATGAGATTATTATCTACCCGAGCGTTTATAATAATGCTCCTGTTGCAGGTCGGGTTACGGTGTACGGAGCTCCGGCAACCGACAGTAATATTTCCACTGCATATACTTGGAAGATGACAACGACAAGCGACGGATATGACTATATTTGGTATAAAGAAAATGGAACTACATATTACATGCGTTCTACCTCCAATGAAGGAAGCGGACCGATTCTTAGTTTTACGACAAACCAATATAATGTGGGAACAAAATGGAGCTTTCATAGGTATACCGGAGATCCTATTGATGGAATAGGGCGCCTTAATTTTAAGTATGATTTGATTCTTGGTGAAGCATATGAACACAAGGCATATATGTACAGCTCTACGATTGGTCGGAATGGTCCGGTCACCTACAGTTCTGGTGATATAAATATTTTTACGGTTAACTCATCAACGGGATTGGTTGCTGCGTATGGACCTGGATCGGCAAATATATGGGTTTCGTATTATGGTTCACCGCGTGCTTGGGGGCGTACAGCAACTGTAGGAGGGATGTGTTTCTTTAGAAATGGTAGCAACTATATAACCCCCACAGGAAGTACGATGGGAACATCCCTTAAATTAAATTTATTTAACGGTAATGATGTTCAGAATTGGGAATTTGTTTATCAAGGCGAAGGATACTACTTGATAAAGAACAGAAACAATGGGTATTATATTACGTCACCTAGCGGAAACATAAGAGGTGCAGTTATTACACAAGAGACGCTATCTTCTGCCATTTTAGATCAACAACTATGGAAAATTATGAGTCGTAATGCAAATGGTACGTATCGTATTCAGTCAAAAGTGCGTGTATTAGACGGATCGAATCTATTTCTCGGGTTATCAGGAACAAACGTAGTACAGACAGATCCGACAAATAGTGTTGATTGGCGTTTGCCATATGTTAATTCTTCAACTATTGGACTTGAAGGGCAGCAGATGTCCAATTGGTGTTGGGCAACTTCATCACGTATGTTTACCAATCATTATTATGCCGTGCCAACCACAAGAACTCAAGTTACAGCGGTTGCTGCAGTAATGGGGAGTGTAGTTAATTGGGGCGGTACACATACCGATGCAATAAAGGCAGTGGGGCATTACCGTTCCAATAATATCAACAGTAATATACTAAATTTGATAGGCGATTATCAGAAGATTTTTGAAGAAAACATTTTGTTAAAATTTATTGATGATGGCAATGTTGTTTATATTGCTAGAGGGTGGTATAGTGCAAGCAATGTAAGGAATGGAGGACACGCATATCTTGTTTACGGATATACTAAGGAAATTATTAATGGTAATTTGGAAATTCGATATTTAATTCGCGATCCTTATCCTACGGTAGAACCAATTCCTTGGGACACCCCAACCATCACAACTGGAAAAACGCATTTGTGGTCATATGATACTATATGCAACGGAAGAAAAACAGGAGAAGATACCGGAATCTGGGATAGATATGTTGTTGTAACTACTGATTATTCCTCAGAAACTGTTTCTCCTGTTTACAATTAATGGTGCAAACATGGAGGTTTACGATGAGAAAATATATAATTATTGCAATTGTGGTACTAATAGCAATTTTTATGTCAATTACAGTATCGGCGGAGGACATAATGGAAAAGAGAGATTCTTTAAATATTGCTTCTGAAGAAAAGAATCAGCTGGGTCTTCAAAACACGAATGTGCAGGTAGTAAGGAAATATGTTACTGGATTCTGCTTTATTTTTCCGGGCGCAAATAGAGTTGACGAATTGATACAGAGTGAAGAAATTTTGGCAGAGCAATTCTTGATCGTGGCAAACAACCAAGTTGTATCGTATCGAGTGGTACATGGTAATAAAGTCCTCGAAATTGATAATGTTTCAGACTTTGAACGCGATAAAGATCTGTATTTTATTACTAAAATGAATTCTGCCAAAAACTTGCTGAAGGTTCTGTCGACTGATATAGAAGTGTACAGCTGTAATTATTTTGCGGACACTACGCATCTTGGCTCTTGTGTTTGGTTTGAAACAGATATGGGCAATTTTGTATACTATAGAGGCATGGCTTCTGCTGATGGTAAAGAATATTTGTTCCCAGCAAAAGATTTTGTGGAATTAATTACTTCTGTATACATTGCTCGAAGTAAGAATCCTGATAAGGACGGAGGCAGTCCAGACATTAATGATTACATGGATGTTTCTAAATACGATATTAATTCTCTTTCGCTCGGTTTTGAGGCTAATAATAATGTGGTGAATAAAGTAAATGATGGTGCTGATGCAACAAAGCGAAACACATTTTTTGCCAACAAACTCATTGCGTGGGGTTTGTTTTCTGCAATTGGCATTGTCCTTTTGCCTATGATTGTTTTGGGCACATTTAAACTTTTTAAATATATTAGAAATGCCCAAGGAAAAAAAACCAACTCATGAATATCTAAGACAAGTAAAAAACACAGTACAGAGGTCTTATAACATCTGTATAATTCACCGGCAAAGGATCTGTGAACAAATACATCAGTATCCCTTTCGGTTGCACGAAATTATGCCCGCAGAGTTCTATCTCTTCACGGCTTGAGTCCAATCGAATCTGTTTTTCTGAGAGTGGGGCGAAGCCACGAACGTATGAAGACTTATTAAAGCTGTCTTAATGTTAAATTGTGGTAAATAGCAAAACCCGAAGAACTCATCAATGAATTCTTCGGGTTTGATTTCTTCAGTTGTAATTGTTTCGGCTTGTTGCGCTGTTTCGTTATCTGAGCTTGCAAGTACCACAACTGTTGATATAGATAAGAGTTGTGCCATAACAATAACCAAAGCTACTAATCTAAAAAAACTGAATTTTGAAAATTTCATTGCATTTACCTACCTTTTCAGTTGTTTATTTTTTTAGAATAATAATTTTTATTGTATTCTCGTCGACTACTTGATAGTCAAACTCAATACCACGCGCCGCTGATGTATAGTAGTTGCCACCATCGTTCATAGGCTTGTGGAAGGCTATAAGCTTAACAACAAAGCTACCCGTTTTATTTACAAAAAAATCTGATGGAATGGCCCTGCGGACATAATCCTGGACAGGGAGCTGTCAGATCAGTCCTAATTTTCGTCTGTATTCTATTGGGCTCAAGCCGTGAAGAGACAGCTTGATGCGCTTCTCACGATACCAAATCAAATAGTCGTTCAAAATCGGTATAAACTGCTTTGTTCCGATCCCCTGCCAGGAACGGTTGTAGAACATCTCGTTTTTTAAATGCCCGAAAAATCCCTCGCAGGCAGAGTTGTCCGGAGAACATCCTTTCTTTGACATGGAACGCCTGAGCCCTGCATCCTGCATTCTCCGGATCCACCCCGGCCAGCGGTAATGACAGCCACGGTCGGAATGAACAATCGGTTTCGCGTCCGGCGGCAGCACGGCAATTGCCTGATCCAACATTGTATTGACCAGATCGGCATCCGGAGCAATCCACCTATTCTTCGGCGGATTTCCTGCGCAAGCTGCGGGCGTGGTACTCCCGCAGAGGAATACAGGTAAAGTGCGTTCAAACTGACAATGGGTTTGAATTCACCAACCGTTTCTCCAACAGCCGGCGTGACCTGCCGACATTGTTTGAGAAAACAGCCTCTGAGCTGGGCATCCGGCATAAGCTGATCCGACCTTACACACCAAGGCACAACGGCAAGGTGGAGCGCAGCCACCGTGAGGATCAGAAACGCTTCTATTCCTGCCATTCTTTCTTTTCACTTGAGGACTTTGAAAAGCAGCTCGCCATCCATAACCGACGCACCAACAACTTACCTATGAGACCTCTTCGCTGGCTTCCCCTTATGAATTCACTGTCCAATTTGTTTGACAAACCCACACAAATCGCATTCCAAAAAGAACGGTGTTTTTTCAAAGAAGGGCTGAGAGGCTTGTTCCCGATCATTCGATTAAAGTGTTTCTGATCAAAAAATGGGACAGCGGTGTATCAAACCCCAATAATACTGTCTGCCAGAAAAAATCTCGAATCAACAAAACAAAACCTTAGAGAGGCGTTGACTGAAAATATTTTCGTAAAACCTTTGCTTTTTATGTTAGGTTTCTGCCTGAAACGACGATTTATATATAGGATAAAACAATAATTGGTTGAATAATTTGAAAGGCGGTGTTCTTGTGAAGAGAACGATTGCGTTTTTTGTTGTGGGTTTCATATTGATGTTTATGCTTTCCTGCGGTAAAACAAACCTTGACCCACCGGCGGGTACTTTATCAACGACGACCACTGACAACTCCGGCGTTTTCTCGGATACCGGCAGTCATTTAGCCGGAAATCAAACTACAAATAGCGGAAACAGTGGCACAACCTCTGAGACGACCGGAGATAACCCTGTAGTGGATAAAGAATATATGCTGAGTATAGTTGACCGGATATACAAAGCGGCAAAAGACAGTGTATACAGGAATTATTATCTGAGTGAAAATCGTGACGAAATGATAAAGCAAGGGCAAATTTCTTCAAAAAGTGCTTCGAGGTATTTTGGAACATCCATTGACTACGAGTTTGCCGTGTATTCGGAGACCAATGTTTCGGCAGTAGCCTTCTCTATGTGCCTGCTTAAAGCGAAAGAAGGCGCAAATATCCAAAAGATTATTACTGCCGTCAAAGACAACGCCAATCCGAAAAAGTGGGAGTGTGCAACGGCAGAGTCGGTAGTCGTGGAGTCCAATGGCAACTATGTTATCCTGATTATGGGGGATGCATCGGAAACGGCATCGTTGAAGGAGGCGTTTCTGTCCCTGAACATTAAGTAATATGGTATTCGCCGGGCTTTCATTTTTATATTGCTTTCTTCCTGCTGTTCTTATCGTATATTATGCTGTTCCTCGCTTTTTGAAAAACTATGTGTTGCTGGTTGCAAGCCTGGTTTTCTACTACATTGGCGAACAGCGTCTTGTATGGGTGATGATTACATCCATCTTGCTGAACTATGGAGCCGGGCTGCTGATTCAACGGTTCAGAAGTCGCAGGTGCGCGAAAGTAATATTGGGAATAGCGGTAGCGTCAGATCTTGTAATTCTTTGCTACTATAAATATACAGACTTTTTTATCAGCAGCTTCAATTCATTGTTTTCTGCTTCTGCGCCGCTTCTTCATATTGCTTTGCCTATCGGGATCAGCTTTTATACCTTTCAGGCGATGAGTTATACGATTGATGTATACCGCGGCGACATGTGTGCAGCCAAAAATCCATGCAGCGTTGCAACATACATAACATTGTTTCCGCAATTGATTGCAGGACCGATTGTCCGATACAGTGACATTGAAAAAGAGCTTGGAAACAGGAAATGCACCATTAATGATTTCAGTCATGGTATCAGTCGCTTCTGTATAGGTCTTGGAAAAAAAGTCCTGCTTGCCAACTCTCTTTCATCGCTTGTGAAAGTAGCTGCCTATATGGACGAGAAAACTGTCGTTCTGAGTTGGATGTCCGCTGTTGCTTTTGCGCTTCAAATCTATTTCGATTTCTCTGGTTATTCCGATATGGCAATCGGGTTGTGTAAAATGTTCGGCTTTCATATATCCGAAAACTTTAACTATCCCTACATCTCAACCAGCATCACGGATTTTTGGAGGAGATGGCACATATCCCTCGGAACCTTCTTTCGAGACTATGTCTATATTCCGCTTGGCGGAAACCGCGTCCCTAAATGGCGATGGCTTATAAACATAGCTGTTGTATGGTTTTTGACCGGGCTTTGGCACGGAGCGGAGTGGCATTTTGCAGTCTGGGGTGCCATGTTCGGCGTACTGCTTATTTTGGAAAAAGTGTTTTTGAGAAAGCTGTTAAAAAAGCTTCCGTCGGGGTTCGGCATTGTCTACACGATGTTCTTCGTCGTTGTCGGATTTGTCATTTTCTCATCAGATGATATGCTTGACGCCGTTTACAACCTCAAAGCCATGTTTGGCTTTTCTCAGATACCCTTGGTAGGAGCAGAAGCTCTTTATCTCCTGCGCAGCTATGCCGTGACATTTGTTGTTGCCGTTATAGCGGCGACGCCTCTTGTAACCAATATTGCGCGAAAACTCAAAAAGAAGCCGTTCTCAGCGATTATCGAGCCGGCATATGCCTGCATGCTCCTGCTTTTATCAACGGCATATCTTGTTGACGGCTCATTTAATCCGTTTTTATACTTCAGATTTTAGGGGGCGTGATATGTATCCCAAAGCAAAAGCATGGATTACGACAACAACTTTTCTACTCATTGTTTTTGGATTTACCTTTTCGTTTTTTATCTGCCCGGATGCAGGGCTGTCGGTAAGCGAAAGACGAAAACTTAAGCAGCTTCCCGAAATCAACAAAGAGTCTTTGACAAACGGGAAGTTTTTTGATGAGTTTGAAGAATATATGCAGGACCAATTTCCCGCCAGAGAATCCTTGCGCACATTCAAGGCGTCCGCAGAATTGTTTCTTTTCATGAAAGCGGACAATAACGATATCTATCTCTACAAAGGGCATGTTTGCAAGCAGGATTATCCGTTGGATGGAGAGGCTGTGGTTGAGGCGGCAGATAAGATAAATGAAATCTACCGCAAACTGTTCGATGGCAAAAAAGCATTTTACAGCATCATTCCCGACAAAAACTATTTTCTTGCACTGCCAAGCGGACATTTGGCATATGACTATACCAGTTTATTTGAAATCATGGATAGCAGAATAGCAGAGGATATTCATTTGATCGATGTTTCCAGAGAACTTTCGATTAAGCGGTACTACAAAACCGACCTGCATTGGAAACAGGAAGCCATTATACCAATTGCGGATATCATTCTTTCTGCTATGGAAGAAAGTATACCAAGGCGACAATATACCGAGCATAAGCTGGAGCCGTTTTACGGTTCATACTTCGGACAAGCAGCGCTTCCTATCTCCGCAGATCAATTGATTTATTTGACAAATGAAATATTGGATGATTGTACTGTCTACGACCCTTTGCAGGGAGAATACAGTCAACTATATGAAGTTGCGGAATTCGGAGGCATAGACCCGTATAACATATACCTATCCGGAGCAAAGCCGATTTTGATTATCACAAATCCCTCTAATGATACCAGAAAGGAACTTTATATTATCCGAGATTCCTTTTCCTCCTCACTTGCACCGTTGCTCGTTGACAATTATTCAAAAGTCGTTCTGATCGATCCAAGATATATAGATCCGGCTGTGGCTTCAAAATACATTTCGCCCGCAGAACAATCTACAATACTGTTCATCTTCAGCACCACCATTTTGAATAAGGGGTATTTGTTCAGATAAGCACGGTGGACTTTCCCTCATGGTTATGATATAATATATTTGATTTTGAATGACATTCATGAGACAGCTGCGAAAGGAGGATCTCGCAATGCCGTTTGATTTATCCCGAGCCGAGAATATAAAGAGCCGTACAATACTTGAAAATGATCCGGAATATGTTGTTACTCACTATTCCGAAACAATATACAGGATTGCCTTGATGCAGGTCGGTCATAAAGAGGACGCAGAAGACATATTGCAGGAAGTCTTTCTTACGTATTATCGAAAGAAACAGAGCTTTAATGACGAAGAACACCGTAAAGCATGGCTGATTAAAGTTACGCTTAATTGCTGTAAGCGCACTTTTTCACATCGAAAAAAACATCAATATGTGCCGATTGATTCAGTTGTTTCCCCTGTTAACTTTGAACACGAGGAAGATGTCGTTGTTTACGAAGCTGTCATGTCGTTGCCGGAAAGCTTGAAAACCGTGATTTCGTTGTATTATTTTGAAGGATTGTCCGCTAAGGAGATATGCTCGGTTTTGCACATACGGGAATCGGCGGTGTTTATGAGACTGTCTCGCGGCAGAGCATTACTGAAACAGAAACTTGGAGGTTACTGTGATTTATGAAACCGAATTTCAACCGCATAAAAAGTCAGATTCAACCGGAAAGTGCGGTTGTTGATGACACTATCCGAAAGGCAAATGCTATCGAAAACGCCGAGAAACCAATGCCGAGCAGAAAGAATTTTGCATTGGTTGCGGGGCTTTGTGTATTTATTCTCTGTATCATTTCAATTCCCTATATTATGAACATAAACTTGTCTGAAAAACCGTCTGACGCAACACCCGGAGGAACAAATGCCGGCAATGAATACCCACCACCCATTGAAGGAGCGCAAAGCTACAACAAGGGTGTTACCATCAGCGAAGCGTTGAGTCAAAAAATGCAAAAAACGGCTGCGGACGCACTGTTGGACGTCAGGTTAAAGGTTGTGAATCTGTTTGATGTTTATTTGCAGGACAGCGTTGATGCCCGATATGATGGCAAGACATACGATGAGTGGTGGGAAGAATATGAAAAATATACCGGACGTATGATTGAGCTTGATGCGCAGCTAAAAGAAGGACCGAATGCTGAAATTGAGAAAAAATACAACGAATGCGTCGAAAAAGCCGAAGAGCTGTTGCTATACTTGGATCAGATACGCCGAAAACAAAAAGCCGAGTTCTTGGAAAAGGAAAAACAATGGTTGAACTCATTGGGGCTTGACGCTGTATATAAAGGAGGTTATTTTGTTTTTTCAGCAACGCCCAATGAAATAAAGAACATCCGATCCGGCAGATGTGATTATTTTATTGACAGTGCAGAAAAATCACTGTCGCAACCGGAAGAAATTCACTGACAAACAAAAACTGTAAACGAGGAAGGAGAACTGTGATGAAAACCCATTCGAGAATTTGTCTATCAATTTTGTTGGTTGTTGTTATGCTCTTTCAAATTAACGTTTCTGCTGTCGGCGTGACGCACAACGATTTAAGTGGTTCTACGGACAGCAAGATCGATTCGAACCTCTATTCAAAAGCCGATGTCAAGGAAAACAAGTATCTTGTTTGTCTGTGGAGAAAGACAATTTCGGACGAAACGATACGCGAACGATTAAAGGCAAAAACGAAGTTTGACTCAATGATTTACGAAGATGATGTTCTGTACGAGCGCACTGTTGTCAGCGCAATTACCAGATCGGTAATTGCAAAGTTCGGAAATGAAGAAGCATATCAACCTTCCGAAGCGATGCTGGCAAAAGGAGAATCCGTTTCCAGAATTGAAGAAGCACTGTCTGAAGATTACGACCAATACATTTTATCGAAAAGAAGAATTATCTCAGAACTGTATTCGGAGTACAATAGCTCCTTCATCAATAAGCAGATCAGAAACTCTTCGGAAATACTATACCGCGGAACATATACCGGCACGATCATTCTCTATGCTACAAAAGACGAGATTGCATCCTACGCCAGACATGATGAAGTAACGCGCATCTCCCCATATGTTGACGAAGTACAGACTCCATCGCTGTTTGCGGTTCAAAATCAGATAGGAACCGACTCAAGCACAGGAACAAAAAGCACCCTATACAACAACGGTAGCGGATACCGTGGAACGAATGTAAAAGTTGGCATACTGGAGGCGGGTGCCGGCAGATATAATTCCTCTGCAACTCAACTTGCTCCCATACCCAATACACAGCTTCAATATGTGGCAAACCAAAGAACCGATGGAACATATGTTACGCCTACCATAACATCACACGCAACCATGGTTACCACGCTCATCGTCGGGCAGGCTGTTACCGTAAATGGCAGGTTGTATGAGGGAGTTGTTCCGAAAGCAACCGTCTATCAGATGCCGGTGGTCTATGGGTCTGACGTTATGAATGGCATTTCACAGTTGGCGGCACTGGGTGTTACGGTTATCAACTACAGCGGAGGAAGCGGAAACACGCTCGAATATGCAACATATGACCGTGAAGTGGATAATGTTTTGAAGTCTACGGGAATCACCTTCGTTGTGGCTGCTGGAAACGCTGGCAACAATGATCCTACTGACGACCCGGACGATCCGCAGTATCCTTGTATTTCAAGCCCGGGAAAAGCGTATAACGCAATTACGGTTGGGAATTTGCGCACCAAATCCGGAACATATACAACGCTCAGCCCGAACTATTCTATTTATTCTTCGTCTTCATACGATGAAGCAAGTTATATGACCGCAAAACCGGAGGTGTCTGCGCCTGGCACAAGTATAGCCTATGTTTCCACAGGAACAATGATCAACAGTGCGACCGGAACGAGCTGCTCCGCACCATTGGTCACTGGCATGATCGCCCAACTACATCAGTATCGCTACACTCTTCGTTCCAATTCCACGAGAACGAAGGCGATGGTTGTGATTGGTGCATCAAACAGCCAGATTTCCACCGTAAATAACTCCATCGTAGGGAATACATGGATCAGAGACAGAAGCGGAGCCGGATTGGTGAGTGCAAGAAGGTCGATGGACATTGCCCAAACATATAACGACAAAACCTATTCAATCAATTTGAATACTATAACCGGGCAACCCACGTATCAAACAAATGTTACTCTTAAAAGCGGACAAACCATACGAATCGTAATGACATTTGACAAGAGTGAAGATGGGGCGATTTCTACAGCCGGGTATGTTAACGATGTTGATTTGCGACTATACGAGAGCGGAAGTAACACTCCGGTGAAATCCTCAATTTCATCTTTTAACAATGTTGAAATAATTGAATATACGGCTTCTTCTGATGGTAATTTTAACATTGAAGTGAAGTTATTTGATTTTATCCCTGCTTCATCAACAACTTATCTCAAGATAGCTTTGGTATGGGCGATTGAATGAAATCTGCAACATTCGCTTTCTTGTAGATTATTTGCGTTGATTTAAGTATGCATTAAAGCAAGCGGACGAACAACCCCGAAAGGAATTGCTCGTCCGCTTGCTTTGCGCGTTCTTGTGCATTTATAAAGTAAGCCTTTTGTCCGCAGGCCCTTACCGCACGATTGCAAAACTTTCTTTTTCCTTACAAGCTAAAGAGGGGATCAAATCGAGTCTGTAACTCTATAGGCTTGTCCCATTTTCTACACTGGTCGATTGTTCATGCTTTGTAAAGTTGATATATTGAAATACCTAAGTTCTGAACAAAGCGCAGAGCGTTTTTATAATCGCTTTCACTATGATATGAAATATACCATTTGCAGCAAGGTAAAACACAACTACATATTTTCTGAAAATACGCAAAATCAATATCTGATAAAGAATGACCGTAAATATATATTTCGCTTATATGTGAAAGCGAATCAAAAAATTCTTGATTGGCTTCTATGTTTTTTTCTGTATCTTTATAAGTGCTTTTGAAATAGGATTTTATAATTTCTTTTGCTTCTGTTACCCTTACATCTTCATTACAATTATCATAATAAATCAGACAATCTTCTTCGTTTTCAAATTGCGGTTCGGGCTTATCTTGCACTAAATCGTCTGAGTGATGACCTACAATCAAATAATCACCGCGCCGAGCTTTCCCGTGAATATATGTAATGTTTTCTGTCGGGATATTATAAATTCTTTCTAGCGTATCAGTGTAATTAAAACTTAAATATAAATTGTGTTGACTAATGATGTGTTCGGGCATCGCCGTTGGCGAAGACGCTGTATCAATATTGTGAATCCATTTGCTCAAATATTGCGGTATAGCGGGCGCAAAAGATAGGGCTTCTTCGATCATATATTGGAAATCGTGATGTGCACTATCACGCCAATTATCGTCACCATATCCCAAGAGATAACAAGAATTATCATCCTGTAATTGCTCTACGTTTAACTCTGCGAGAGCTTCTTCAAATGAAGACCATAAAAATTCTTCGGGAATATATTTACAAATATTGTGATGAAAATCAGAATCATCTTGCTTGAGTTGATTTATAAAGTTAGAATATTGCGTGGGGAGCTTATGCGCTAGATCAAATCCATTGCCAATAACAACCAATCGCGTGTGTAGATATTCATTTTTCATCTTCTTAATCATATTCAAATTTTTATTGTGTTGTATAAACTTTCTTATTCTTAGTCTTCCACAACCCCAATCACCTTGCCACAACAGTAAACACTGTCTGACGAAAGCAACTGGATCGGCTTATAGGCTTTATTATGCGAGATGAGGCATTTTTTGCCCAACTCTTTGATGAAGGCATCACCGTTCACAACAAAGATGCCGATGTCGCCTTCCTCAACCATGTCTTGCTTGGCAACGAAGACACGATCACCGCTATGGAAGGTCGGCTCCATACTGTCACCCGAAATCGGAATCACGTAGTCGGCTTCTTCTGCCTCCGGTGTTTCCTTCACCCAAATCTCTTCAGGCACTTCTGTTTCGAGAAAGTTACCGATGCCTGCGGATGCCGGGAAATCATAATAGTCGATTCTCAGCTTGCGCATTCTCGGCTTTTTCGGTTGGCTGACAAGCGCACGCTCATATTCAGCCGAGAGGACAGAGTTGACTGCCTTCTTTCCGTATTCATCTATATATCTGTATTGCCGGATCAGTGTCCATTCCTGAAGTGTAGGTGTATCCGTTACAGACTTGATTCCGAGAAGCTGATCAGAAGATACACCAAGAGCTTCGCAAATCTTCAGGAGGGTTACGCAGTCCGGTTTTGCTCTTCCGCTTTCCCATGTTGATACCGCTGAAGGTGATTTTGCACCGATATATGCCGCAAGCTCTTCTTGTTTCATGTTTTTAGCCAGTCTTGCTTCCTTGATTCGCAAACCAATAGACTTCATCATACACCCCTCCAATCTATTATGGTACCATTATACCACAAGCAAAATCAAATGTCAAGAGAAAACTTTAATTAAATTCAAGAAAACCTATTGACAAATGAACCTTGTTAATGTATAATATACTTACTTCACCGTGATTCAAGCGCAAGGCAAACAGAAAGGGAAAGAAACATGATGTCTGATCGACTAAGGAGGTACCTATGCAAACGCCCTCATATCGCAAGGTGTATATTGATGTGTATACACTGATGCGAAAAGACGGAACGGTTCTCCCAGGGTTCTTTATCTGGGAGGACGGAGAAAAGCACACGATCGACCGTGTGCTTCACATCACTCCTGCAGCCTCGCTGAAAGTCGGTGGCAGAGGCATCAGATATACCGCGCAGATCAGTGGTCGGGAAAGATATCTTTTCCGCGAAGACGATCGCTGGTTTGTCGAAGCACCAATTATGTAACAACTGATAGAAAAAAGGAATTTCGCTCATGAGAAGAATACTGACACCTTCCGCCTTAAGGAGAATAGATTATCGTGAAAGAAGTAAAAAGCACCGGTGCATGGGTACCGCGGCAAATGTTCTGCCCGAACTGCGGTACGCTCAATACAGCATACGAACAGGATAACCTCACAAAATTCGAGTGCCACCATTGTACAACGGTATTTGTGCGAAGCTACAAAAACCGCCGTCAGGATCTGTTGCTGATAACAATCCCCAAAGGACAAGTCCGTTTGAATTGATCTGATACAATACAATTGAATACTGCGAACGACACAGCGTGCCTGGCTGAAACAGTGCTAAGTTAAGTCGCGTCTGTAGGTCTCGCGTGGAAATTGGTGTGCAAAGCCAGTTGGCAGAAGCCAAGCATGTTGAAGCCACCGATAGATAGAACATCCCATGGGATAACTGTGGGATCAGTCTGTCTGTCGGTGGCTTTTTTGCTTGTCAACAGATACATACCACTCCCGAACGCTCCCGACAGAGAAATCTGAAAGGAGCGTTTTTTATGTTGTCCGATTGGCAGACCTACATAGCAAAGTACCCGTAATCTCCGATTTTTGATTTTCACCCACAAATTCAAAAATCAAAAGGAGATTACGAAATGAGTTTCAACTACAGAAAAGAAGAATATGCACTGAACAAACGCCTGGAAAAGCAAAGAAGATTTTTCAAAGATAACGGAATGAGCGACGAGCAGATTGCAGCTGTCGAAGAACTGGAATGGGATGAATTCCGCTACAGACGAAATCAAGAAAGCGTAGCCATGACCGTTCCGCTGATGACCACCCATGAGGATGGATCAGAATGTGAAACCAATCCGACTGTCATGAGTTATACGGACGAGCATTTCACAGATCCTTTCAAATTTGGTTTTGAGGACGAACGGCTCAGACGGATTGTTGCAAGTGCCGATGAAACAGATTTATTAATTCTACGGATGTTGTCTGACGGCTATCGACAAAGTCAAATTGCAAAAGAACTGAAAATCAGTGAAAAAGCAGTCAGTAAGAGAGTCGCACGGTTCCGAAAAAAATAATTTTTAACTTTTTTCCGAAAGTGGTTCAGAAAACGCCGATTTTTTTGCCAGTAGAAGTGAGGGGACAAAAAACAGTCCTTTCGTGGTCCTTGACAATTGAATAGATGGAATGCCGAGGGAACTCCCGATCCTGCCCGAAAGGGCAAGCCGGCAGGCACGGCCGCCATGACCTCCCTTTTCTCTGTTGATAAAGAGCAGAGAGAAAGTCGAGCGAGCGATCAACCGTGTGCTGCCCCGTGCAGTATTCAGCATTGCACGGCAGGGCGATGACAGGGATTTGGGTGAACAATGATACTCCTGCGTTCGGCGCAGCTCGCAATTGTGTAGGCGAGATATAGGGTTTCCGACTGGAATTTATGTCGGTTAACTTATATGTGATCCCGGTTTCTGTGTAAATCGCCACAGAAAAATCATGCTGCCGTGTACTCTGCATTCCCCCTATGAATTGACACTCCTTTGGGACGTGTTAATTCCCCTGCCGGGGGCTGAAACAAATACGGTGGGACTACTGACAAATTCACATTTGACAGCAGAACTACTGTGCAGGAGGGCAAGTCCCTCCTGCATACCATTCTGCTGTCAAAAAAACAAACCCGACTCACACAAGAGGTAAAAATGAATATCGAACTGATCATTGATCCGGAGTTTGTGGCGTGTATTCCTCCTCTGTCTCAGGATGAGTTCGAACAGCTTGAGGAAAACATCCTATCCTCCGGCAAAATCTACAATCCGATTCTCGTCTGGAATCATACCATTGTGGACGGACATAACCGGTATCGGATTTTGAAACGCCACCCTGAGATCGAAGCAAAAATCGAAAGCATTGCTTTTGACAGTCGCTATGATGCGATTGCGTTTATCTGTGAAAACCAGGTTTCACGACGGGAATTGAATGAAGTGCAAAGAGCCTATATCATCGGAAAAAGATATGACGCAGATATGCAGTCTCATAAAGAGGTGGCAAGTCGTCAAACCCGCATTGACGGGAGGTTTCACCGTTGTTCTCAAAATGAGAACAACGGTGAAAGGACAAGAGAATGTATAGCAAGAAAGTATGGTGTATCCCCAACCAAGGTAAGCAGAAATCTTGACTTTTCAAAAGGTGTCGATGCGGCTGAAAATGCCTTTCCCGGTATTCGGGAAAAGATTCTGAGCAAGCATATCACACCACCCATGCAGGAAGTTGCACAAATTGCTCGCCTACCGACGCAAGAACGATACCGAGCATCCAAACGGCTCCTTGTCCTGACGAATGCAAGAGGAAAAAGCAAGGCAAGGAAATCCGTTTTATCACAATTTGAAATCGAAATAGCCGATCCGCAAATCACGGTCGAAAAGTACTCCACTCCGACAGTCGATGAAAACAGCATTCTGGAAACGATGCAGGGTGAAGCCGAAAACTTCATAGACACCGTGGACAACCTTTTTGTTCATTTCCCGAAACTAATTGAAGACGAGGAGTTCCAGAGGCGGACAAAAGCAATTCTGAAACAAGTGAAAGATTATATTATTGAAAAAACAGGAGAGTAAAAATGGAAAGACAAGTAATATCCAAAACCGATTACCGCATGATGTCCATCAACACCAAAGACATCAACATCCCGAACAGCCCCCAGGGGTATCAGAGAAGCAGAAAAGAAAAAAATCGGATTGCGGAGATCGTAGCCAATTTCGATGAACGCATCGCAAACGAGCCGAAGCTGAGCTATCGTGACGGACACTACAACTGCTTTGACGGTCAACACACCATTGCGGCAAGAAAAGCTATCAACAAAGGAAAGGACTTGATGATACGCTGTAAAGTGTATTATGAGCAGACGCTCGAAGACGAGGCTTTTCTGTTCGCCAATCAGACAGGCATTGCTTCCAAGCCATCCCCTGCGGTTACACTCAATGCCTATGTCATGTCAAGGAATAAGCGTGCGGTCGCATTCAAACGTGCGGCACAGAAAGGCGGAGTCATTATCGAGAAGTGTACTAAGTTCGGCGACTATCGTCTCGGTTGCATCAATACTGCACTGAAGATTTTTGACAGGATTGGCTCGGCATCGTTTACGGACGGTTTGAAGATCATTCTCGAAGCATGGGATGGCGTGTCCATCTCGCTCCGTGCGGACATGCTTGAGGGGGTACTCGGGTTCATCGATCTCTACAGAGACAAATATGTTCGTTCTCTTCTCGTTGAACAGCTGAAAAAGCATACTCCGCAGGAGATTTTGAACAGCGGAAAACTTGACCTCACACTTACAGGTCGCAAGCGTTTCATTCATCAGATCTACGAAATCTATAACAAAGGCATCGAATGCAAGGAAAACCGTCTGCCAATCCTGTTTTGACAAATCGCGTGAGAAAAGGAGCAAACAATGTTTGAGATCACATATAACGACAGAGATGTACTGAACAGATACATCGATGAACATAAAGCCTATCCGGGGGCGAGATACGATTTCACCTTTGAAAACCGCTTTTTGGTTTATCACTGCGAAATAACGAAGGAACTGCACTATATCGTACTTGACATGGAAACCGGATATGGTTCGGAACTGTGCAGAAGAAAAAAAGGCTGTCCGATCCGGGAAGAATCTTTCAAGGCATTGATTCCGCACATTTTTCAATCCATCAAATACACCGGAAGCAAAAGGCACATGGATCCGATGGATGCAGATCCGATTGCGGTAATCGATTCGGTTTTTCGGGTGGTTTTACCGAACTACGGATATGCGATTCGGGAAGAACAGATCCGATTGGCAAAACAGATGTACAGAGGATTGACGCACGACCTTGTCTCTATCAATGAGGCGGAGGTCGGGACGGGAAAAACGCTGGCTTTCCTTGTTGCGGCATTGGCTGCACGAAAACTGAATTCGGACGGTCCATCCAAGCCGGTAACGGTCACAACATCCAATATCGAATTGCAGACTGCACTTGTCGAAAGAGAGATTCCGAAGTTATCGAGGTGTCTGATGGACTATCGGATCATCGATAAACCACTGAATGCGATTCTCCGCAAGGGAAAAGAACATTATTTCTGTAAACAGAGATTTGAAGATTTCATGACATCCATCAAGCGTACACCTGAAAAATACAGCAAACTGATCGATGCCTTTGAAAGATCGAACTTTGAAAGACAGGCATTCGACCTTGACCGTATCAAAATGCGTCCTTCACTAAAGGAACGGATTTGTGTCAAGATCCCCTGCAAAGGCTGCAAATATGCAAAAGAATGCAGGTATCTGTGGTATGTCAGTATGGCAAAGGAAGCCGAGGGCATTGACTTTCAGGTCACGAACCACAATCTGTACTTGACCTCTCAAAGACTGCGCTCCGAAATGGAAATGCCCGGCGCTATGCTTCTTTCCTCCGATTATGTCATTGTGGATGAAGCACACAAACTCAAGGAAGCCGCTATCGAAGTATTCGGAAATCGGCTTTGCGAAAAAGATGTTCCGGCATTTGTAAAATCCGTTTCGGTTCACTGCAAAACAAGTGGCTCTCACGCATTCTATCATGAAATGCTAAATCGGCTATTAACGCTCAATGCCGAGCTGTTTGCCGGCTTACGAAACGAATATTGCAGAGATGACCACGATGACGATCAAAGCACCCTGATGATCATCAGTCAAGAGTGCGGAACTGTGATTGAAAGTATGAGACAACTTGTCGTCGCCATTGAAGCCAAATGTAAGCTGGACAACCCCGGGAGACTGCTGAAAGGGTGTCTCAAGGCATTCAGACGTACCAACAATCTCAATGTCTGGACCGAAGCAGACGAAAACGGCGTGTTGTCTCTTTGCTGCTCCCCGAAGAATATCGGTGCAGTGCTTCACGACCGGGTCTGGAATAAGGATTGCAGTCATGTTCTGACTTCCGGCACTATGAGTGACGGTACGGACTTCTCCTTCTTCATGAAAGAAAACGGAATCGACAGACTCACGAGCCGATTGGTTTCCGCCTCTTCCACGCAGTCGCCGTTCGATTATGCCAACCATACACGGCTTTATATTCCCCAAGGTATGCCTTATCCCGATATGGACAATCCGGAATATATCCATGCGATTGCAGAGCAGGTTGTAAAACTTGTGTATGCGACCAACGGACACACAGCGGTTCTCTTTACCTCGTATAAAGTTCTGAATGCCGTATACGAGCAGACAAAGGACAGGCTTTCGGCATTCGATCTCTTCTGCATGACAAGAAGTAACCGAACTGCTATTCAGGACTTCAAGAAAAGCCGGAACGGAGTTCTCTTTGCTTCCGGTTCCATGTGGGAAGGCGTTGACTGCATCGGAGACACACTCTCATCCGTCATCATTGTCAAACTCCCATTTCCGAGAAGAAGTGCAGTCATGGAACAGAAGAAGGCTGAAAGTGAAAATGTACGAGACTTTATTCGCAGATATGCCGTGCCGGAAATGCTGATTAAACTCCGCCAAGGTGTGGGGCGTTTGATCCGTTCCGAGGACGATACGGGACTCGTATCCGTTCTCGACAGCCGTGCCGCCACGGGCGAACACGGTACTCGGGTTGCGAAAGTTTTGCAGAAATACCCGAGCGTATCATCGATTGACGAAATCAAGGCATTTATGCGGGCTGTGAAGCCAAAGGAATACTTCTCGGAGGTTTGACATGATCGCAGAAAAAACGAAGCAAAACGCAAACTACTTTCGGATCGTGACGATCCTCCGCTCTCTGCTGAACTCGGGCGAGATCAGCAAAAACGAATATACTCGTGCAAAGGCATATTATAAAAAGCTGACCGGTGCAGACATGGTCATTGCCGGGTAAGGGATATAAGAAAAACAGCATCCGCAAAAAAGTAGCGGATGCTGCTTGCCGGATTATGAAAGCGGCATATTTTTCAAAGCGTTGAGCTGGTCTCGTTTTGCATAAACCGTTGCCGTAATCCATACCGTCTTGTTTTCCTGATCCACATAATAGTAAACGATAAAGTTTTTAACGGGCATTTTTCGAATTCCGAGCCTGTGCCACGGTTCTCTTTCCACTTGAGGATACCTTTCCGGCAAGGTGTCCAGCCCGGATATTTCAGACTGCAAGTGATCTGCCCACGCTCTTGCCGTGTCCGGAACCAATAAGACATGCGATATGTACGCTATCGTTTCACTGATTTCGGCGATAGCGTGCGGAGTCAACTTCACTGTATATTTCGCCCTCACGGATCTTCTTGAATGCATCTTCCACAGAAAGTCCGATCCCTAATCTGGCTTCATCATATCCCTTTTGCATGATCGCATCAAATTGTTCCGGAGTCATGCCATCCAGTGTTGTCATCTTGGGCATGGAAATAGAATACGGGATTCCGCCAGTCATAATGATCTGTCGATACAGCGTATCGATCAGCACCGATACAGGAACACCGATCCTGTCAAGTACGGCTTCCGCCTGTTCTTTGATTTCAGGATTGACTCTTGCCGTAACATTTGCTGTTTTTGTAGCCATAATAATTACCTCCTTCGAATGGATCTGTATATAGTATACCACTTTGTATCGCAAATTGCAATACAAAAATGATTTTTTCGAAGAAAATGTTTGATTTGACGATCCTGCGATGTCTGCCGATAGAGTTTTCTGAAAGTTATCAATTGATTCGGTTTTCGGTCTGGACTTTGCGGAATCTTTGCGTATATACGGACGATCCCAAGATCGGTTATTTGTCAAAGAAGGGTGTGGAAGCATTAAGATCTGCGCTCGGAAATCATATCTTTCACGATGAGATGACGCATATCTTCCGCGAACAGACCGACAGGAGGGATCAGTTAAAGAAAGACTGGAAAGCCATGCTCGATGAAATTCTGCAAAAGATTTCGGAAAACAAGTACAGCAACCCCGAAGTGGAGCAGAAACTTCTTCTGCTTTCCGATAAACTGTCACGCACCAAAGGCAAAAAGGTGTACAGTGGTGCTAATGCAAGAAAAGTTCAGGATGTCCTGAAAAAGTACACACGAATTCGCTCACAGGAGGATACACGAGAGTTTTTCCGAAATGTTAAAAGCGAATCTTATTTTGAATCATGAGAGGTGTTCTGATATGGCAAGCATAACAGATAGAGGAAATGGAACTTTCCTTGTAAGAGTATATAACGGTGTAAAGAACGGAAAGCCGCAGAGCGTTGCCGTGACATTTAAAGCGAATGCAGGTTCATCGCCGGCAGTGGCAAGAAGGGCAGCTGAAAAGTATGCGGCATTGTTTGAAGAACTGGTTCACAGTGGAGGCTATGAAAGAAAGCCGCAAGCAAATACCGAGTTGCGTGCGAGAAGACGGATACGACTGGAAGATTTCGTGCAGCAGTATTATTATCCTTCCATTGCAAAACACTTATCTCCGAATACCTGCCGTACATACGAGCAGATTATAGACAATCTGATACTACCTTCGTTCGGAATGGTAGAGCTTGAGGATATTGATTCGACGCACCTTCAAAACTTTGTTGATTTTCTTTCGACGGCAGACGCAAGAGCAACCGGGGACCGAGGGCTGTCCCCGGCATCGGTAAAGCGTTATGCAACTGTTTTCTGTTCAGTCATTACCGAAGCATGGAAGCAGAAGTTTATTGAAGTGAACCCGTTTGAGCATAAGTACATCAGTTATCCGAAGATCGTTCAACCAAAGCTGGAGGTATACAGTGATGATGAAATTGCACATTTTATTGAGGAACTTGAGGAAGAAGATGCGGAAACGAAAGCAATGCTGATGCTTGCTGTTACAACAGGCATGCGCCGTGCCGAGATTGTCGGACTCATGTGGTCAGATATTGACTTTGATAAATGCTCGGTTACCATTTCACGTAGCGCATACAAACCAAAAGGGGGCAAGCAACAGTTAAAATCGCCCAAGTCGCTATCCAGTAATCGAACAGTGTTTATGCCTGAAAGTTGCTACCGTGCGTTGTATGAATGGAAGATCGAACAAGCAAGGCGGAAACGCCATAGTCATGGACTGTGGGAAGAAAATGATTTTGTCTTTACGGACAAAAACGGAAAAAATATCAGCGTGTATGCACCTACTCGTATCTGCACTGAGTTTCAGAAACGTCATGGAATCAGGCATTTGAAGTTGCACGGATTGCGGCATACCTGCGGATCGCTTATGGTAGAACACGGTACGGATCCGGAAACGGTAAAAGCAGTTCTCGGGCATGAAAGCATCAAAACAACCAACCGATATCTTCATCCTTACGAGGATGGGATGCGGAAAGCGTCAGGAACGATGGAAAGCATTATTCGAGGTGTGGCAAATGATAAAACTACGGTCTGTGCGTCAGGCAGTGCGTGAAATACAGGAAAGCGATCCTTGCACAGCCATGACCGAAACGCTGTTGAAACGACTGATTCATGAAGGCGATGTTTCCTATACGATTTGCGGGACGCGTGAACTGATTGAAATGGAAACGCTTGGTCGGGAGCTGTCTGCGTTGTTTGGTTGCAAAGGTGCTTATGTTCCCAAAATGAGAACCGTCCGAACTGCGGCGAAAGATATCCGCAATTCGGACGGAGGAAATGCTATGACCGAGTACAGAATTCGGATGTTGATCCGGAATGGCAAAATGCCTTGCTACGAAGCAGGTACAAGGCAGATCATTGCACTGGAATCCTTTGATGACAAAACGCTGTTTACAATGCAGCTAAAAGAAAATGTTTCCCGCAGAGACAGGCGTTCTCAAAGCGTGTGCCTGAGCGAGCAGTTTGAAACGATTCTTTCTGATACTACACAGAAATATGTATG
>ULNQ01030650.1_pt1 | contig 43853 bp, 57 predicted proteins | sample 1951951 | NCBI WGS metagenome assembly ULNQ01 (sample SAMEA4835580, study PRJEB28245) | human gut metagenome | biome: gut microbiome; material: fecal sample | place: Denmark | collected 2008
GTTAACATATTGATTTCCAATCCATACACAATATTTACCAGCAAAAACGCCACGGCTGTTCTGAACCGTGGTCGGGTCAGCCGTGAATAACTGCTCCAAATCCTTTGGATTAATATTTGGATTCTTTTTAGCAAAAGCGTTAATTAAAGAATTAATCTCTTTTGCCTCTCTTATAATTCCTTTCATGATTAAATTAGAACATGTTTATTATTTCATCCAAAATTTTTTCATTCATTTGCTTTTTGGTAAAAACCTTGCTTTCATTATACATATTTTTCAGCCTTGCTTCCTCAACCATTTTCTTTGAATAAATTTTGGATTCCCCAAAGCCATCACCTGTAATTTGCATTGAACCGCCTTGCTGAAGCAATTCATTATTACCTTGCTTTGCTATTGCGTTTTGAACTGTATCACCTGCTCCTACATTGATTTCTTGACGGGGCATATTGTCTGATGTTTTAGGTCCATTAATAACAAGATTCACGTCACCCGCAGTCTTGGCTTTTTGGATATCACTTTGAGTATGTGTGTCAGCGGCGGCTGTTGAAAATGAATTAAGGCTGTTGTCTTTAGCCATTGTTGATATATTAATTGTATTCTCTTCATTTAAAGCCTTTAATTGGCTTCTTGTTATAATCATTTTTTTTGTCATAGTATTATCTAATCAAAATTCGGGTTATTAAACGGTGAATTTTTGGAAACGGTCTTGCCCTTTTTCTTTCCCAAAGGTTTGTTATCCAAATTTTCAGCATCATTATTTTTTTGATTAAAATTTTCATGAATCTTGTTTATTTGTCTTTTTGTGAAAATAACAGATTCCATCATTTGCCCATCAGTTCCTGCCATAGTTGGGTCTTCACCCATATCTCCGTTAGGATTGCTTTGGGTTTCGTCTCTTGCAAGCATACTTTCAGCATAATTTCTTACGGCTTCTTTATCATCCGGACTTAATTGATTAATAATTGACATTGTGCTATCATCACCTTCTGCTGGCATGCCTCCGTTATCCATAGGTTCTTCACCACCCATAGATGGGTCGTTTTCCATAGATGGGTCTCCATTTCCCATTGGCATATTTGGATTCATATTATCCATGGGCTGTGTCATATTCGGGTCAGTAGAGGCAGTACCTGCTAAAGCACCGTCCATAGGTGGCATTTGCTGTCCTCCCATAGATGGTGCTTCGCTATTCTTTATTTTGAGGACCTTTCTTTCGCCCTCAATGTTTTCACTTACTGTTCTTTTTTTTTATCTGATGAAAAAGCAGAACCATGAAGTTGTGACATAACCTCTTTAGTAACAGCATCTACCAATTCTGTGAATGGGGCACTGCTACCAATCTTTTCTCCAAAAGGAGTTTCGTTATGAACACTTTCATCATTCCAATCTCTTCCCCACTGGTTCTTGTCTTCACCTGTTGTAGGAAGTTCCATAGGCTTCTTCTGATATCCTGGATGCTTTCCGAAATCATGGAGTTCGTTTTCTGCAAGAATATTACTAACAATTGAATCAACAAGGTTAGCAACTCTTCTTTGAGAACTTTCATTCAATCCGTCAAGCCCTATTGGTGACATAGAACCATCTCCGCATTCTTCAATGTCATCATCATAAGAAGAATCTTCTCCGCCTTCTATATTATCCATAGAATCGCCATCAAATTCATCACCATCAACATCATTGAATTCAGCGTTAAAATCATCAGTATCGCCGTCTGTAGTAGTATCATCTACATCTTTGATATCATCATCATCTGATGTATTTTCTCCGTCAAGTTCGCTTCTAAGGGCATCAATCTGTGCTTGAAGTTCATCAATTTTTGCTTGAAGGTCAGATGTGGTATCATCAGTTATATCGGTGTCAGAATCAGTTCCATCACCATCATCGAAAGAACTTTCATCATCATCTTCAAAAGAACCTTCTTCGTCATTTACTCCGGCATCAAAGTCAGTATCATCATCTGATGACTCACTATCCATATCTGCATCAAGGTCATCATAATAATTCTCTTCATCGCCATCTGTATCTGTATCTATATCTGAATCATCATCTACGGTAATATCCGGGTCTTCAACATCAGTATCATCAACATCAGTATCCTCTTCTTCATTAACCGTCTTATTGAATGGACCATTGTTATGGTCGGTATCGGCTTCACCTACACCTGGAGTAGAAGGCAATCCTTTAGATGCCCAATCTTCCTCTTCTTCATTAACGGTTTTCTGTCCGTCAATTTCCCAACCGATAGACTTAGGGTCACGTCCCTTGCCAATGCCTTCTGAACCCCAATCCTTTTCACAAGAACCGCCTTCGCAAGCCTCTTTGAGCTGGTCGGTGGATTTAGGAGCATCTTGGTCAAATGGGCCAACTTTCTTATCAACGCCATTGGTTTTCTTTTTGAAATCCTTGTCAAGAACGGCTTTTCCATCTTTGCTTCCTTCCGGCTTATCACCCTTTGCACCTTTCTCTGCCTCTGGCTGAGCCTTGTCATATTTAACAACATCATCCTTACGGTCCGCACCAATCTCACTTGATTCATTCATCAACATTGATACATTATACATAATCTGACGTTGACGTGCAAGTTCATTGGCAAATTTCTCTGTTCCCTCAGCAATAATCATATTCTTCTTGAACGGGTCAAGAGTTGAAATGTTGGTCTCTGACTCACAAGATTCATTTATTGAATTAATCTTAAGTTCAAACTGTCTTGAAGCAAGAGGGTAACTTTCATATTCGTAGTCTTTCTTTCTTGAAATACCACCAATATAATCATAAGCCTCGGCTACAAGTTCCTTGTCCTTAGGGGCTGTTTTAATATAATATTTGTTGCATTCTTTCACAATACCATAAGCCTTGCCGTTGGCGGCAACAGCGTGATACTCAAGTGTATGCATTGGAACATTCTTACTCTCATTCAAATCTTTACCATAAGTGTAAAGAGACTTCATACGTGCGAGAGATTCTTCAAACGTTGGCATATCTTTATATAAATTATTATCTAATTATTCATTATTTTTCAAATAAATAGATGTGAATATTAAAAAATTACGATAAACTGTTTATTGTATTATATGTTTTATTCAACAAATCCATCATTTTTTCAATATATTTCATTCTTCGTAATGATTTCCATATGATGTTCTCATCGGTCATCTCACTGTTGGAGTTTTTTAAACCTTCTGTTCTTTCATCTTTCAATTCATCAAAAAGGGCATCAACCTTGTCATATATTTGCTCGCTTTTATATTTGTCACCATTTGATGAATTATATCTTTCTTCCAAATCATCAATGATATTAACATAATGGGCAACTTGTTTCTTGATGTGTTCCTTATCTAAATGCTTATCAGATAATTTATCTTTATCGGGTTCTGTAAGCCATTTGTTTTTATCAAGAGAATATACTCCGGTTGATGAGTGCTTTTCATTTTTATCTTGGACATAAACCTCTATCGGAAATCCAAATATCTCAAGCCCTTCATGTTCTTCATTCCATAATTTTCTTTGGGCATCAAAATATTTCTTAACAAAATCAGTTCGTTTATCCACTTTGGAAAAATCAACTATAATATGAAGGTCTATGTCGGAAAATTTCTTATTCCAATTATAATTGGCTAATGAGCCTGTGATTGTAATATCATCTGGCTTAATCCAATCTATCCCGAGAAAATCAATAAAGTCATCAGCGATGTCAAGCAGTTTTATCCTTATCCTTGAATCAAGATGATTGTCTTTCCAAAATTTCGGATTCAATTCGCTTTTAAGTTTGAAACTTGATAAATCAACGTCTTTTGGTGCTATATATTCGTCCAAATGACAAGGCATTGTTCCGAAATATTTCCTACATTTTTTATTTGAGCAAAGATAAACTGGTTCCCCCTGTATGTATACGCCTACTTTGCTGCCGCATTTTGGACAAATATCTGGGACAAAGTTTCCTTTGTCATTATACCTTCTATTATTGCCTTTATGATTTCGTGATTCATTGATTTGGGCATATTCTATTGGTCTGACTGCTTGTTGCCCTTTTGGGGCAAGTTTGATAGGAGAATCAAGTTGATGTATATTGGACAACACTAAACCGCATCTACAGTTTTTCCCAAAATCAGTAGTATATGGCACTCTATGACGTTGATAATCATTATTGAAATTTTGCGGGGTATATTTGATAACATCAACAATTGTTGCATATCCTACTAACATACCAGTAGGGTTTGTTTTTGATGGATATTTAGTTGTTTTAACCAATCCGATTTGTTCACCTTTGTGTTTGAGCCATTGAGAAAATGTTGCTCCGTCTCTTGTCTCTACGGTTTTTTTGCCATTGAATATCATTTGAAGCCAATCAGTATCATCAACATTGATATTAATGCCATATCTTAAAAAGGGAGTAGCATTTTCATTTAGCATATCTTGTTCCCCATTTTTGAAATATTCCGTCCATTTTCTGAAATAAACATTTCCTTTCAGATAAGCCTCTCCCTCAATCTCTTCAAGCCTTTTATTGTCCTTGACATCATCTGCGCTTGAAAAACTCAAATCCTTTCCATCAAGATTTTGCGAGTGATGAATGCATTCATGGGCAAATGTCCTCAATATATCTTTTGGATTACGGTCACAACAAAACACCACAATTGTTTTGGCTTCAGGTTCATAATATCCGGTCTTGATAAATAAACCGTCTTGTTTTTCCCAATTTAATTTTATCTTTGGAAATGGATATACATTCAATCCATCATTTTTCATGAATTCAAGAATAGATTTCATGTAAGTTGAAAAATCAAAACTTCTGTCGTTTACAGATTCTGAGATATGCCCGAAATTGGAAAAAGAGCCATCTTCAAAACCAATATTGTATCTATCAGATTCTGGCTCTGCCCCTTCTTCCATTGCTCCACAACCTGTAACAATATCCATAATACCGGAATTAACCTTATTATGAACTTGGTCTTGGGCTGATGACACTTTTTTTCCATCAAGCGAATTTTCATATAAAAATCGTTTGATTCTTTCTTTTTGCTCTTCTGTTATGACTAATGTTTTCATGACCTATATTCTGATAATAAATAGTGGGAACTATATCAAGTTGACTAACTTTTTAAAAATTTTCTTGACATTTTTTAAATTATATACTATTTATTAATAGAAACAAGCAATATTTTATTTAGATTATGAAACGGGCTTATAAATACAGAATAAAACCGACTGTGAAACAGCAGCATATGCTGTCTCAATTCTTCGGTTGTGCCCGTTTCATATACAATTGGGGGCTTGACCGTAAGGTTAAAGCTTACAAAGAATCTAAAACGAATGTTACTTATATCCAACTTGCCAAGGAATTGACCTTGCTCAAGCAAGAAAATGAGCATAAATGGTTGAATGATTGCTCAAATGAAGCATTACAGCAATCTTTGCGTTGCCTTGACAATGCTTATACCAATTTCTTCAGAAACAAAAAGGGATTCCCTAAGTTCAAGTCAAAAAAGAAAGCAAAAGATGTATGCAAGTTCATCAACGCCGTGAGATTTGACTTTGAGCAATCAAAGGTAAAAGTTCCAAAGGTCGGATGGGTCAAATTGTGCCCGAACAAGGAATTTGACTTGAGTGTATGTAAGTTGGGAACATTGACTGTCAGTAGAGATAAATGCGGTGATTATTGGTGTTCAATTGTGGTTGAAGACGGGAAACCGAACGTACCGAAAGCCAAGATACGTAAGGAGACAGCCGTCGGAATTGACCTCGGCATCAAGGACTACGCAATCCTTTCTGACGGAACAAAATATGGGAACCCGAAGTTTTTGGAGAAAGGGCTGAAAAAACTTGCAACATTACAAAAGAAATTTGCAAAATCACAGAAAGGTTCCCATAGGCATGAGATACTCCGAATCAAAGTGGCAAAACAGTTCAGAAGAATAACGGACAGACGTGTTGATTTTCTACATAAATTGTCAATTGATGTAATAAGAAGGTTTGACACTATATGCTTAGAAGACTTGAATGTCAACGGCATGATGAAGAACCATAAGGTTGCGAGAAGCATTCAGTCAGCGGCTTGGAGTGAATTCGTTAGACAATTGATATATAAATCTGAGTGGTATGGAAAGAATCTTGTCTTTATTGGACGATTTGACCCGTCAAGTCAGATATGTCACGTTTGTGGTTATCAGAACAAGGAAGTCAAGAATCTTGATGTCCGAGAATGGACATGTCCCGTATGCGGTTCACACCATGACCGAGACATAAACGCAGCGAAAAATATATTGCAATTCGGCTTGCATCCGCAGGCATTGGTTGCATTCGAAAATAAAATCCCGCAGGAAGGCGGGATTAAGGACGGTGAGGGCAATGGCATTGGCCACCCTATGAAACGTCAATATAGTAAATCCAAGTTAGTATAACTAATTGGTATATAACTTCCTAGTAACTAAGCGTTAAACATCTCTTCCGGGCTGATAATTTCCAAGCAATCTGAGCCAAGAGCCTCACACCCATGAAGATGTACATTAACGTCCGATTTTCCTATTGTCTTTCCTTCGCCAAGTGCTTCCATAGTTGCAGGAATTACTCCGTCAAAATCAACAGCCTCAACGAAATCGTAATCTTTCAATACGTCTTCTATCAACTTTTCCATTTTATATTCAAATTAATAATGTTATTATTTTCATATAAATAGTGGAAAATTATTGAATAGTTTTCAATTGTTTTCGCCTTAATATATTTTGGGCGGTTCCAGATATTTTCGTGTAATCTCTAACAAGGGCAATATCCTCAAAAGAAGCCTTCGTCATGGCAGCATCTCTTTCCTCATCAGATGTAAATCCTCCTTTTATGTTACTAATTAATGGATTACAATTACGAGGTGAATCAAACATATGATAAACTGTTACATTTTGAGGGCTAATCATCAATATATCCATCAAATAATCTTGTGCCATCTTATCAACTCCCTCACAATCGCCTATAACGAATTTTGCATCTTTTGTTTTGGAAATCGCTAAATTAATTAATGGCTCATAATTATATTCAAACTCTTCGGGGGTGATGTCTCTATGCCCGGAAATAAAATATGTCTTTTCAATATCCAAATCAATCTCACAAGCCTTATTGAATTCATCTTGAAGCAATTGCATGTCAGCATTTCCTATCTTTTCATATTCATATTTAGATTTAATGACTTTGTTCAGTGTTTTTCCTTGTGACGCATCAGTTCCTCCACCGATGAATACCATATAGTCCTCAAATGAAACTTTTGAATATTTGTATGTGGTTCCATTTTTGAATGTCACATATAAATCACCAATATTCTCAAATTCATCTTCAACCATTTTTGTATAATATATCATTGTTGAATCGTACCATATTTCTTGTATATGCTCTTTTTCATTATATATTTTCTTTAAAATCATAATTTTGAACTTTTATTATTAAAATAAAAAATATAATGATAATAATAAAGAAATTTTATTTATTAAAAGGTTGAAAAACCGCAATAAAATAAACTTATTTGGATTTTTAGTGTTTTTTTTGTAATTTCGTGCAAAACAAGAAATTTTTGAATAATGGAAGAAAATAAAACAAAAGGTGAGAAGGTATTGACTTTGCCGTTGTCAGACGAATTCAAAGATGTGCTGAATTATATCAAAAGCAATTTGTCAAAAGAACTTCCTACTTTGACAATCAGTCTTGACTATTTTTTACTTGGGGTACTTTCAGAAAAGAAAAGCAACCTTTATAAAAGGCTTTACGGATGTTTAACGTCAAACGCCATGCAGGCGTTGAATGATGCACTATATCAATTGGTGTCATCAAAGGCGTTGACAGCCGTCAAAACCGGACGTGAAATCAAGATTAATTCTGATTTACAGAATATGATACTTAATGCGGAAAAGGAGGCAAAACTAATGGATTCTCCCAAAATCACAACCGAGCATGTATTCTTGGCGATTCTTGGTGACACTGATTCATCAAATAAAATCAGAAAAGTCTTTGTAAAGGCAGGATTGACATATGGAATCGTCAAGAATAAAATGAAGAATGATTCCAATTTTGAGGACATGGATAAAAACAATCCATTCGGGAATGGCATCAAAGTGATGCGCTTTGACAATCTGAAAGACGCTGAAAAGTTTTTTAAAAAAATAGAAGATGGCAATATGGATGATATGATGACTATGTTTGGTGGTAATACTCAAAAAAAGAAAACCGGAAAGAATCCAAACATTAAGGCATATTGTACCGATTTGAATGAACTTGCCGAACAAGGAAAGGCTGATTTTTTGATTGGGCGTGATAGGGAAGTGAATGAGATTATCCGTATTCTTGGACGAAAGAAAAAGAATAACGCTATCCTTGTCGGAGGAGAAGGTGTAGGAAAAACTGCCATTGGGGAATCATTGGCATTGAAAATAACGTTAGGAGACGTTCCAGAATTCCTTGTTGGAAAAAGGCTCGTTTCGTTGGATATGACCGCCCTTATGGCGGGTACTACATTGCGTGGTATGTTTGAGGAGCGGGTGAAAGGCATTCTTGATGAAATCAAAGCCGACCCGTCATTCATTCTATTCATGGATAATATCGGGGCAATATTGGCTGATAACGGAAAGAATGATTATGACATTGCATCAATGCTTTCAAGGGCCCTTGATAATGGAGAAATTCAAGTAATCGGAACATCTGATTTTACTTCTTATAGAAAAACCTTTGACAAGGACCCAAGTCTTGCACGAAGATTCCAAAGAATTGTTGTTGAGGCTCCGGATGCGGATGAATCCATTAAAATTCTTAATGGGCTTAAATCATCTTATGAAAATTTCCATAAGGTAAAATATACTGATGATGCAATTAATGCATGTGTTTTACTTGCAAACCGTTATATTTCAGAAAGGAATCTTCCTGATTCAGCAATAGATGTAATGGATGAGGCAGGAGCCCTTATGGGAACGATTACAGAAAACCCTAAGATTAAAACCCTTCGTGTTTTGATTAAGATGCAAGAGGCTGATGTTAATGTTGAAAATAAAAACAAAAACTATGAGGCGGCGGATAAAAGCAAAAATGAACTTATCAAAATGAAAAAGGAATATAATGACTTAATTGATAAGGAAAAAGAGAATAGAAAAAATAATCCCATTATTGTAGATAAAAACGTTATTCTTGATATTATCTCAAATAAGACAAACATTCCCGTTAATAATCTTACATCCGATGATAAGCAAAAACTTGCCCACATGAATGATAGGATTAAGGAACATGTCATAGGACAAGATGAGGCGGTTGATACTATCTGTAAAGCATTGAAGCGTAACCGTATCGGGCTTAAAAAGAATGGGTGTATGTATAGTGCCTTTATTATCGGAAAAACCGGTTGTGGCAAAACGCTTATAGCCAAGCAGTTAGCAAAAGAATTATTCGGTGATGAAAAAGCCCTTGTCCGTTTCGATATGTCAGAATTTTCTGATAAAGTTGCTGTCAATAAACTTATCGGTTCAAATCCAGGTTATGTTGGATACGAGGAGGGTGGCCAATTGACTGAAAAGATTAAGAACAAAAAGCATTGTGTTCTTCTTCTTGATGAGATAGAAAAGGCTGACCCGGAAATCTATAATATATTCTTGCAGGTTCTTGATGAAGGATTCCTTACAGATAACAGTGGCATGAAAGTTGATTTCAAGAATGTCATTGTCATATTTACATCAAATGTAGGAGCCAAGGCTGCAAGTGACTTCGGCAAAGGAATTGGCTTTAATGAGGATAGTGGAGAAAACAGTAGAAAAATTCTTCTCAAACAACTTAAAAATAAATTCCCTCCGGAATTTCTCAACCGTTTGGATGATGTTATTTATTTCAACAAACTCACTGATGATAATTATAAATCCATCATAAAGTTGGAAATTAACAAACTTGAAAATAAACTTTCCGAAATCGGTTATTCAATTGAATATGGCGATGATATTGTCAATCATATTCTTGATGTTGTGAAAGATGAAAAAGATTATGGCGCACGCCCTATTGTAAGGGCAATCCAAGATGTGATTGAAAACAAAATCACGGATGCCCTTCTTGAAAAAGATTATGATAATGGATATAAATTCAAAATTTCTTGTTCTCCGTCAGGTGACGTTACTGTTGCTTGAAAAGAAAAGCCTCGTTGAAAAACGGGGCTTTTTGTTATTTTATAAATTATTTTGTACTTTTGCAATATGGAAAATATAGATTTTTTGAAAGTGATGCTTTTTAGTCACGGCTTTTGCTCTTATAAATCGTTGATATCCAATGTAAAAGTTTTGGCTTGATGCCCTTCATTTTTGACTAATGTATAAATTTCTCCATCATCAGTATCCTCAATGTCATCATACCATTCCGGTAACACAATTTTTCCATTTTGATTCATCAGATTATATTGGTTTCCCTTACGTACTATGGCATATCCGTTAATCATATAACCTACCCAATCATACCATTCTTTTGATATTAAATCATTGGTTTTCGTAGAAATAAGATTCATATACCCATGATGTGATACCGGTCTGAAATCATCAAATGATGGATATTCCCTTTTTGACATATTCGATTTGAAATTTGTATAATTATCAAGCATTGAAGGTTCTTTGCTTTCATCAAGTTTATGTTTTTGAACCATTACATAATCCTTAAAAGGCTTTTGCTGCTTGTTGCCTCTGTAAAGCCATTTCTTGAATATATCCAACGGAACCCCGGTTATATCTCTCAATCCTTTCCATCCTTTAGAATAATTGGACATATAGGCATCTTTGGCATCATCAATGTCTTTGAATCCGAGCATAACTTTGCTCTCATCAAAACCACCTTCTTTATTGTTCTGGTCAACAACAAAAATATTGTCAAAATCTTCCGGATAAGGACCAATAAACACATCTACCGCATCCCCATCTTTTCCGTTACCTGTAGTGTTGGTGAAATATCCATAATGGTTTGCCATTATATTATATCCATCAGTTCCATCTTCGTTTTTGTACTTTCTTTTGCTTCCCTTAGGATTTTCAATTGATATCGGCATACCTTTTATCGTGATATGCCCCATTTTATAATTCCCGGCTTCTTTCTGTCCTTCTGTAGGATTCAAATTGACATCATTGTGGATATTGGCTAATTTTTCAGAAACACTGTTCTCGTTCAATCTATTAACGGAAAGATTTCCATGAACGCCGATTTTACCGTTAAACCAATCATTCATTACTTGTTGCATAAACAGACTGCGTTCATTCTCATCAGAAAACATCTTTTGGAATTTGTCTATGAGAAGGTCTTTAAGTTGGCTTTTATAGAGATATTTTAACGGCTCTCCGTTACTTGCATTCATCGAAACTATTTGAATTTTAACAGGAAATCCATCCGCACCAACTTTCTCATAATCATGCGGAGTAAATCCTCTGTCAAGAAAACGTTTCACTATTAAAACCTTATCCGGATTTATACAATATGGCTTGTTAGCAGATTTCATTGAAGGATTTTGAGGTTCGGGCTGAACATAATTTTCCTCTTTTAAAATCTGTGCAAGCATTTTTGATTGTTTTTCTGTCAAAATTAATTTCATAATAATATCATCTTTTTAAATAAAAAATATTAGGCTGATTTTATCAACGTCAATCCTCTAAAATTCAATTCCCTTTCGGTAGTGCCCGCATAATTGCACAATGCTGTTATTGCATCATGGAGTGTCATTCCTCCAAATCCGAATAATGTAGCCGGGTCGGAAGTGAGACTATCCAATATGTTTGAGCCGCATCTATAAAATTTCACTGATGTCACACCACTGATAGATTGGGCTTTGGCAATAAAATCATCCATATTATCATTTTCAGCCTTGCAGACCCAATATTTATATGTTGTTCCGCTTGGATTTTCTATTAAGCACAATATGGATTGATTGTCAAATGTAGGAGCTTCCGAATCTGTATTTTCTCCATTATAATTCGTCATTGTGGCGTTAATGTCATTCTTTTCAGATATGTTCCACCCGTCTTGATTGATTCTGTTGACAAGTGATTGGAATTCCTTTCCGTGGGCATCTGATGGATAATAAAGCATAACCCGTTGAATATACATATGAATCATCTCATGTATCAATGTGTTTTCCCAATCTTTTTCCGAACGTGAATATTTGTTGGATATGCTCAATACACCGTTTTTATTTCTGATGCTGAAAATCTTGTGATTAAAAGGGTTGTATTTACCATCAAGAAAATACTCCCCCAATTTCCTGCTTGGAAGAGGAATCACCCTAAAGGTGGGAAAGGGAAGTTTCCCATTAAAATATTTGGCGTTGTAGAACCTGAATTTTTCAGTCACCCATTGCTCATTTGGAATCATTTCAACCTAATTGATTTATCATAAATAGATTTGAATAATTAAAAGATTTTTTGTATCTTTATAACAAAAGTTATTTTTAAATGGCAAACATTGCGTTTAGTAAGGAACAGGAAGATATATTTGAATATGCGGAGCATGGAGTGCTGAACATGATAGTTCAAGCGGTGGCAGGGGCTGGAAAAACAACAACTCTTGTTGAATGTGCCAACCGTATTGAAAATAGCAAGAAAATATTGCTTCTTGCCCATAACCGTTCAACAAAAGACACTTTGAAAGAAAGAATCGGTGATAAGTCCAATGTTATGATTTGTACATTGCACGGGCTTGGATGGAGACTTTTTGTGGAATATTTTGATTTCACTCCCACAATAGAAGAAGATAAATATAGAAATTATATCAACAAAAACATCAATGTTCTTGGAAGTGAAGAATATCAAAGATTGAAAAAGCCATTGAAACTGCAATATAAATCCAATGTTTTTGAACTGATTGACAAATCCCGCTCAAACCTCAAGCAATCGGAAAAGGAGATTACTAAAATGGCCAAGAAAAAATATGGAATGTCATTGATTGCTGATGAATGCGCATTTGTGGCAAAAGTTCTTAAATGGGGGCAATCCACTACAGATGTTGTTGATTATATGGATTTGTTATGGTTTCCGTCAGAATATGGTTATTTCACAAAGAAATATCTTGCTGATATAATAATGCTTGATGAGGCACAAGATGCCTCTTTGGCACAACAAGATGTTGTCAGCAGATGCTTTAAAAGGAACACAAGATTGTTTGCTTTTGGAGATGAGGACCAATGTATTAATTCATGGGCGGGCTCTGATACCGAGGCTTTCAATCATCTTAAAGATTCGGATACTTTCCGTAGGGAGGCGAAAGAATTGCCTTTGACCACAAATTATCGTTGCGGAAAGAATATAATTGAATATGCCAAACATTTTGTCAATAATAATATCCATGCAAGAGATGATGCTCCTGATGGTGAAGTCAATTATGACATGCATCTTGATGATGTTAAAAATGGTGACATGATTCTTTGCAGAAACAGTGCCCCTTTAATGAAAGTATTCAATAAGGGAATGCAATTGGCAAAGAAAATGTATTTCAGAGGTGAAAACATGGGGAAAAATTTACAATCAGCGATAGATTGCGCCAATGGAAACACTATTCCGGAAATCATTTTTAGTTTAAAGCAAAGACTAATTTCAATGTGGGATTATTTGAATCAAGATGAAAATCTTGACCCAAAGGAGACAATGTTGGACCCGAAGATTGTTACTTTATATGATACAATCAAAACAATTGAGAATTTACCAAAAACAGTTGAAAATAGAAATGATTTTGAAAAATTCATAAAAGATGTTTTTTCCGATGAGGGCAAAGACGGAATCCAATTGTCAACAATCCATAAAGCAAAAGGGCTTGAGGCTGACAATGTATTTGTTATATGCCCATCATTAATTCCAAGTTCATTGGCAACATTGGATTGGCAAAGAAAAGAGGAACAACATTTGCTATATGTGATGGCCACCCGACCTAAGTTGTCTCTTAATTTCATATCGGAAAAAGAAATTGTCCCTTTCAAATGCTTTCAAAACGTCAATGCCTTTTATAATGAACTACTTATTATAAAACAGGAAGTCAATGAATCTAAAAAGGAAGAATAGAATGGAAAGTATCAGGAAAGATGCCTACACTCGTACAATTGTAGATAGAAGACACTTTCACGGATTGCCGGATAATCATTTGGAAAGCAATGGAGAAAGTGAAATATATTGGATAAAAAATTCCGAATTCCTTAATACTTGGGATAAAGGAGATTATCCGTTAATCATCAATGATAGTTGGAGAATGAAAGATGCTTAGAATATGGTAACAAAGATAATGAAAAATAGGTTGAATTATATTGATGTATGGAATTCTGGTAAAAGGAAATTTTGCCAAAGAACATGTTTTCTCATGAGGAAAAGTGCTTGTTTTAAAACAAAAATCAATTCAACTGCGCCTAAATTGCAAATAAAAATAGATTAACAAAAATGGTTACAAATATCAAAAAAGAAAGAAACCCTTATAGGACTGAAATGGATGATAATCGCTCGTTTAAAGGTTTTTATCACACTCCTTATATTTTAACTTACAAATCAAGAAATTTTCTATTAAAAAGAAATTTTGACACATCTTGTTTGGATTTACCAAGATGTGTAGATAAAAGTACAAAATTTTATTTAAAAAGCAAATATGGCTTGTAGAAGTATTAAAAAACAAGGAGTAACTTCAATAGATAACTGGGACAGATATGAAAAGAACTTTTTCCTTGATTCACACAGAAATTGGAGAAACATTAACCGTTGTAGGACTCTACTTAAAGTGTCTTCGGATATGCATTATATGATAAAAATCAAATAGAGTCAACTACACCCACCTAAAGGAGGGTGCTTGAGCAAAGGGTGATACCCTTTGACACGGCACGTTGACAAGTGCTCTTACTGAGTTATGGTACGGCCATTTCTCATTACGTTCTTTGAAATATTTTCTTAATATATTAATACTACCGTTTATATCAGCATTAAGGTATAACTCCTCAGAACTACGATATAAACCCCTGTGGATACGCTTACCACTAAATATAATATTATCAATATTTTCTCCATACACAGGAATAATATCTCCATCTATTGCTGACGCTTTAGATGTATAACTTTCCTCTTGAGAAATACACTTAATACCATATTCAGTGCATAAAGTTTCTATTTTCTGACGGAATTTATGGTATGGAATACTTACTGTATTTTGATTATTGACCTTCCCTAAATTTATTTCTTGTTTCTGATTTTTGTTATATCCTATAACAATAGTCGAAACACCATAGGAAAGACAGGCGTTTACCAGTAAGTGGCATATCCTATTAAAATAATCAGTTATACGATTATTTCTACCATTCATTAATCTCATCATTCTTGGAGTTGTGGTATCGATAATTGATTTATTTTTAGAATATTCACTTTTCAGATTAGATACTTTCTTATTGTAATAGTGATTTATATTTGTTAGTCTTCGCCCGTCAATGAGGAATTGACGTGCGTCACCATTAGAAAAGATTGTACAAGCGGCAAAGTTTGATACTCCTAAATCAATTGACATATATCCATCACCTTGAACCTGAGGTTTAACAGTTGTATCATTATATATAAACTCCACTGAGAATTCTTTTCCGTTGTGGATTGGTATTATTCTAATCTCTTGAAATTGTTGAATATGCCTTATGTTTTTAGGTATTGTGAACAATATTCTACGTTCAGAGATATTGTATTTTTCTCTGAATTCCTTAGTAAGGCCAATAGCAACTTTTCCGTCTTTTTGAATCCTACAAGAACGTCCTTGAATGGGGCACGCCATAACAGTATGCTCTTTTTTGTAGCGAGGTAGTCTTACTTTTTCAGAATATTTATTTGACTTTTTAAGGATAAGTAATCTAAAGAAAGATTGGAAATCTCTATCTACAAGTCTGAGTATTTGTTGTCCACAATCAGATAAAAGGAGTTTAAAATTTTCATTGTTTTTACACTCGTGGTAGTTTGAGTTGTAAGGTAAATATGTATTTGTATTAAAGTAGTGTTGTCTAACAGTGTATAAACCCACGTTATAAAGACGAGCAGAATGGAAACACATTGCCCTGAGGATGGATAAATCTACCTCGTGGTGTTGTTTTGTCTGTTGTATTTTAGTAGTTTTATACATATTAAATAACTTTCTTTATATATATAAATAGTTTATTAATGCAAAAATGCACAATATATTAGGAATTTTTTAATAAAAATTGTATATTTATAAAAAATAATATTTAATAAAAAAGCACTGCAATTCTTCTCCACCCTAAAAGATGGAGTTTCCTTGCAGAGATTTATATGAAAAAAATAAGAAGACGGCTTAAATTTAAAATGAACAATATTGATGATTACTTTACTCAACAATATATTGGGCATGGATTTCTTTTTGACTCATCAACACTAATGAGTTTAATTGATAGAAATGATGTTATGAGCAAAATATCATCAATTGAAAATATTGGCGAATACGAAAAAATAATATTATACAGATGAGACACAAATGTTATCAAATTGATGATTTTATAAGTCCCATTATATAAAAGGAAAAATATATTATATAAAATTAGATTATGAGAAAAAATAGACACGGATGGTACAATGTGGATGATTTTGTGACAAAAGACGCTCGCTTTTTTATTGGAAAAGGTGAATTTAGACAAAAATATGGAGACACTCCAAGAGAAGGAATTTATAAAACATCCTCTTTAAGAGTTAGTAGTGAAGACATTAAAAGGAATTTTTTCAGAATACCTCAAACTTATAGTTATTCTTTTTGGAAAAACAATAAAAATTATGTATCTTTGCATTATGAAACAAAACATAACAGATTTTAGTAACATTCAACTTTCCAGAGAGGATTCAAATATCTATGGAAATACAGACGGGCTCTCGCTGCAAAACATATTTTACACAGAGAACGGATTCTTCCCAGCCATGTGGTGTTTCAGTTATGAATCACGCACAAATGGCGACTACACTTTTGATGTACAGAAGATTTTGGATTATCTTCTTGATACATTTGATTCTGACGATTTGATGATTATTCCTTATTGGACCGAGATTCTCGGAAAGAAAGAGGAGCCGAAGACAGACCTTGGGCTTTGCGCAAGAATCAAGAGCCTTAATCTTTGCGTAAGATTTGATGAATCTCCTATGGATTCCTATATCCTCTTTGATATCAAGAGATACAACGAGATGATTGAATTTAAAAATTCAATTCTTAAGTTTTATTTCCCTCCAAAGAGTGAGGAATGTAATTATTGGAAACTTTGTCAAAATAGTAACGGATATTATCTTGATAAAGGTAAAATCAAGCCGCCTAAGGATTTTGACATTGCCAAATTGTACAATGATTCCTTTATTGCGGAGGATAAAAAGATAAAGGAGTTCATTAATAAGAAAGAAAAGAGCGGTCTTATCATTCTTCATGGTGAGCGTGGTACAGGTAAAAGCACATATATCAAGCATTTGGTGGGTGAATTCACTGACAAGAAGTTTGTGTATGTATCATCCTCATTGATTAGGCTTTTCAGTCAGCCTGCTTTTCAGTCATTCCTCACAACACTTAATAATCACATCATTATTCTTGAGGATTGTGAGAATGCCATCAGAGACCGTAAATCCGGACAGTCTGATGACGATGCGGTTTCATTGCTCCTTAATCTTACCGATGGTATTCTTGGAGATGACCTTGAAATGAAATTCATATGCACATTCAATGATGATATGAAGAACATTGACCCCGCATTGCTCAGAAAGGGAAGACTTGTATCAAAATATGAATTCAAAGGTCTGGAAAAAGAAAAGGCTCAATCCCTCCTTAAAGAACTTGGTCATGAGGTCATGCTCGAAAAGAACATCACTCTTGCCGACATTTTCAATTGGGGAGATGAAGATTATGATGTTAAAAAGAAATCTATCATATAAAAATGACTAAGCAAAATTTGATTACCGCTGAGGGAGTGGTAACACAAGCACTCCCCAACGTTATGTTCAGAGTTGATTTGGATAACGGATATAACATCTTGTGTGTTGCTTGCGGAAAAATGAGGCAAAATTATATTAAAGTCATAGAGGGGGATAGAGTAAAGGTTGAAATATCTCCATATGATTTGACAAGGGGAAGAATAATTTCCCGACTTTAATATTGCCTTTTCAAAAATAATTTTGTATATTTACAAAAGAACCTAATAAAAAATTAATTTATAATTATGGGTGATTTGATGAGACTCTTTACTGACTCTGATTATTTCGAGAATCAGTTTAACCATGCGGTTAAAAGTTATTTCGGTAATGTGGAATCCTCTTTGAAGAAAACTGATAAGGGATATGAACTTGTAGTTCCGGTCGCAGATGATGCAACCGCCAAAAATGTAACAGTTGATTTTGATGATGAGGATAGACTTTTGACTATCAAATATTCATACAAGTCAAAGAACTGTTCAACCGCAACTACGATATCTGAAACTCTTCCTGAAGACGCTGATGCAGAAACACTTTCAGCATCTGTCTCTGACGGAAAACTTAAAGTCAGTGCTGATTTCCTTCCAAAAAAGGAAGTTGAGACTGATGAGGATACAAAGACGGTCAAAATCAATCGAATTTAGGCTAATGAACATTAATTCTTAGCAAAAGATAAAGGAGAGCGTTCAGCCCTCCTTTATTTTATTTATAACCTTTTGCATCAACATTTGAATAAAGAATTATTCTGCCATCGAAATTAGGGTGTGCCATCGCCAACCTTCCTTTATCAACCCAATTGTCAAGTTTATGTAACATATGAAGCAGATAATCAATGTTCGGGTCCTCCTTATTCGGCATAAGGATATGTAACCCTCCATTTGGTGTTGTATATTCATCAATTGGTTTCATTCCGCACATTGCTATGATTTTTTTACATTCGTCCCAAATCTTTGTGTCCGTTGAATCAATGTCTATGAAGAATTTCAACCTTTGACCTTTCCAATTCGGACCGTATTTAGGCTGTGCCGGAACAATCGCATCAGCATTGACATTTCTTGCATCCCCCCTCGGATACATTCTTCTGACTTTGATTATCTGTGCGTCTGTCATTTTGTCAGAACGTGAGTTAAGCGAAATATATGCCCTTGCGTTATTCTTTTCACAAGACGCTATTATTTGCGGTTTCAATTGTTCAAGTTCCTGTGCAGAGTGTATTCTCCATTTCTCAAAATACCAAGCCCCCGCATGATAATTACCCTGTCTGCGGTCATCATTTGGATTGTCCTTGAGTCTTTTCACAATCTGAACAAAATAAAAATCATCCGGTGAATTGAATTCCATGAATTTCTCGGCACGGTCAAAATTGTCTATCATCTTCTTTTCCTCATCCATCCCGCAATCGGTTTTCAATGATTCCAACAAGTATGATTTAATGGATTCCTCCACTATCTTTCGTATGATTGATTCGTTTATAACTTTCTTAGCCATATTTTTTATAAAAGATTGATTTATTCATAAATAGTTTATTTTCAGCATTAGTCCAGTTTGATAAAACTTGCCTTTATCAATTATTTTTTGTATCTTTAAAACAAAATTCTAATAAAAATATGGAAGGTAATACAGATTTGATTAAAATTCTTGCCGAGCATAAGGAGAAATATGGATTGTTGGGAGAAACAATCTTTTCCAAAGGATTCGCAATGGGATACAGCACAGCAATGGAGGAAGCCCATGAAATGATGAACAAACTCAAGGAAGCCCTTGAGAACCTCAGAAAAAACATAGAAGATGGCAACGTCAAAGAAGAAACTGACAACAGTCTTTGATAAATATCTCTCCGTCTATCCGAATATGGAGGAACTTCAAGTTGTTCAAGGAAAATTTGATGACGAATTCAAACAAATGATGTTTCATTTTGACCTAATGGCTTCCAAACTTCCATATTTTGCTTATGACGGATGTGGGAAAACCGCAACAATTCTGTTACCCAAAACGGATTCAATCAATGTTGATAATATTCTAAATCTAATGGAAAACAACGGGATTGTTGGTTCAAAAATAAATGCAAAAGCAACCATTGTAGCAAATGAATGAAAATGTTAGACAAGTAACTGATTTTGCCAATGATGTGAGGGAATTCGGTCCGATTGGAGAAATTGATTTATTGAACAGATTAAATCAAAGTTCTTTAACGGCAAAAGCCGAATCAATCGCCGATGACAAAAGGTTTGTTCCCTTTGATATTGACATAATCCAATATAAAGAAGGGTTTGATGGTGATAAGGAAACAGTTCTCGAAAATCTTAGAAAAGGAAGAAAAGCAAGCACTCTTGCTGATTATGTCCTATATGAGGTAAAGACCGATACTTATGGTATGAAGTCAAGAAACATCTTCTATGAAGTATTCGACCATGGGAAACCGGGTTGTTTGGACAGGTCCAAGGCTGATTATCTATATTATGCATATATTGATGAAAACAAGAAAATAACTGAAATTTTTCTTATTAAAATGGAGACATTGAGATATTGGATTATGACGGAATTTGCAAACATCAACAAGGTTCCGTATTTCATCACAAAATATATGGATAGAAGAAAGGATAAGACCTGCGGGTATCTGATAAACGTTGATTATCTTTGTGCAAACACAATCGCCATTGACGGAATTAAGATACCACTTGCAACAAAATTACTATAAATAAAATTATGGAAGAAGACATTATTGAATATGATTTGGAGAATCTCCCTCCATTTGGAAGCCCGGAAAGAGAGAAAATAATAAAGGATGCCCAAAATATTCTTATTGTTAAAAGACATGAGTATGATAAGGCTCTTGATTTTGCGGCGAAAGTGAAACACAATGAATGTGAATATAATAAAAAATATGTTAAAATCATATCAGATTTTGATAAGGATGATATAACATATATGTATGTCGCTCGTTCTTCCACGTGTAGAGAATATGGCACAAGCGGTGAGTATGGCATCAATCTCAACGGCATGGGTTTTAACTGGTATTACTCCTCATACGAGGACGCAACATTTGCACATTTCTCTTGGTGGAAGGAAGTACATGTGAAATTGGACAAACTTCATACCATCAAGGAAATCACGGAAGAAGAATTCAAATCCAAATTTAACGAGATGAGAGATGGCATGAAAAAGAAATTTGACGAATATCTTGAACTTGCCAAGAAAGATAAACTATAAAATCTTTTGTTGTTTTGAAAATCCAAAATCTTTTTGTACATTTGCAATAGATTTTGGATTTTATTTTTTTATCTATGGTAACAGTAGTAATAATAATTGTCTATTTGATAGTAGGGCTGTTTTATGCCACGGCTTGCGAAGTGTTCGGAGAAAAACATCACGAATCATTGTTTTACTATCTTTTATGTAAAACTTATATAGAAGACGAAGCAAATGAATGCAGACCATATTGTTTTTTCATCTTGACATTGGTATGGCCTATTGTCTTTACTATCACAACACTTTTTTCAATAGGAAAATGGCTTCATAAGATAATGTTTGAAATTCATAAGATAATGTTTGAAAAATTAATCAATTTGTTTAAGTAATATGTTTTTGGCTTTTTTTATTTTTTATATTATACTTGGACTGATTACCTCAGCGGTCATATCTTTTATTTGTCTAAAAGATTATATATATGGTCGTGATGTCCGAGTTTCGGACCTTGATTTGCTTGGAGAAGACTGGGCGATAGTGGTCTTGGGGGGAGCGTTTTGGCCTGTGACAGTACTTATTGCTTCCGTTACCTATGGCTTTAAATTTTTATTTATCAGATTTTTTTATGGCGTAATCAAGATAATCGATTGGATTAAAAATTTTAACAAGAAAGAAAATACAAAATAAATTTTTGGCATATATGGAAAAATATTTTAAGGTTAACGCCGGCGGCATGTATTTCGAGGATGCCACGGTGAATGGTACGGAAGATATATCTTGGGAGGAACAAAGATACCTTATTGCCCCAAGAATGCCCCTTATGGTTTATGATGAAAAAGAAATGGAGCATAGATGGCAGTTTGAGATTGACCTTGAGTCAGGAAATATTATAAACTGGCCGAAAGGAACTACGGCAAGCACTTATTACAAAGTCCGTGACGAAGGCTCCTATGCCTTGCTTGATGAGAATCATAATGTGATTCATGAGGCATGTTGCTATGTCCCGAAAATTCTTGCCTATCTTGACAAGGAACAACACTACGGTTTCGGAGACTATATCATTTTGTCAATTGACGCTGACGGACATCTCAAGGATTTCCCGCAAGGTGATGAATTGAAAAAACTGCTTGATGATTTCATTAATACCAAAAGTTTTTAATCATGTGTTGGACCGCAGATGAGGACAGATGCCTTCAGCCAATAATCGCCGAAGATGATGTGAAAGTTGTCAAGATATTGAAAGAAAGATTTTTTTCATCTCCTTTTTACCCGAACTTTCATTATACAATAAATGAAAACGCCCATCGCATACCAATAATTTTGGAACAAACATATTGGGTTAAGAATGATATCATTAATCAAGGATATCATTCAATGAGAATTACTCCAAACACAAGACTTGTATGGATTGAAGCAAAAGATTGCTATAAATGGCGTAACGCTACATTTACACCTGATGAATGTTTGTTTGACGCAATCATTCCCAAAGGAACAAAATATTATGAAAACGAATGTGGCGAAATCGTTTCGGAAACAATCAGAATTATCGGAAAATCCAATACTGATGATTATGAAATACCAGTAATCCATATGGATTTTGACGTATTGTTAAAAGACGGAAACATTACAACCTATCTACAGTGCGTTGATTATGGTATTGTGAATGAAATAATAGGTATTAATGCATCTACTTTCACAATATGTGAAGGTGATAAAATCTTTGTATCAATAAGGAAGAAAGATTATAAAGAAGGGCATTACGCTGATGCAGTTAAAAATTTCGCTCTATTATTTGATGGGCAATATCTTTCCCTTGATTTCTATAATAAAGGCTTTCTTAATTTGATTGGGCAAAAATTCGGATTATCCCCCACATCAATATGGGTCCAAGGTACTTTCGGACCGGAGCAAGTATATTTCAACAGACAAGGTGCGGAATTCAACAAGGCTTGGATTCCCAAAATATTACATTGGGGAAATAAAGGTATTTTTTATAAATCAGAAAATTAATTAAAAGAATATGTGTTGGATTACAAAATCAGAGGCATGCCTTGACGGCAAGATAGCGGAAGAGGATATTACTGTTATAAAAATTTTAACATCAGAGTTGATAGCCCCATTCTGTTTTAATTTTGTATATGAATTAAATAAAGATACACCTTCATTGGCCATACATGTTGTTAATACTTATAATGGTTATCAAATCAATTGGGGATATCACTCATTTAAATATGACCAAATTTTTTATGATTTGAATAGTGGCTTCCATTTTATTAATGGCTATAAAATTGCGCTTCGTAATAATTGGAGATTCTTTCACGCCGTGATTCCAAAAGGACAGAAGTATTACGTCAACGAAATCGGAGAATGTGTTTCTGAAAGTTTAAGGATACTAAAACAATATGACGATGATGAAATCATAGATGACTTATCCACAGTGAAACTTCTTGTGTCGCCAAACGTTGTTAAGAATTATAATGACTGCACAAAGGATGAAATCAAAAACGCTGTCGGCATTTGTATAGATAATGATGAGGCAAACGAATACAGATTCTTGATGATAGATTATCCGCCAAATAATCAAAATATAAATGCATATTGGAATAACAATATTATTCATAATGGCACAAGACTCCTTTTGAAAAAATATTTTGATTTTGAAATACTTGAATATGGATGGATGTATGAAGATTTCAGTCATTCCCTTAACCCGCTTTTCAAAAAAGGTTTAAAGGTATGGGCTCCGTCTTTTTGCAACGAAAAAATGGAAATTTGGCGCAATAAAAAAGAAATAAAGGATTAAAAACAAAATATCATGAAATATTTTCATACAATAACACCAATCTCCGATGAACGGAGAGAGAATAGGAAAAATGAGATTGATGCCTATATCAATGACATTAAAAAACAATTGTTCTCATTATATTGCGAAAAAGGCATCGCTGGACAGCAAAGCGGAGGATTATGTCGGAAAGAATTTCAAATTCAACTTCAATCCTTACCATTACGCAATCATTGACATCAAAGGAATTGATGCCGTGATTGACAGTGACGACACCAAGAAAAAAAATACCCCTCCCCCTTATATAAAACCTCTTCTGTAACTGTAATCCGATACAAAAAAATTATATAAGATAAAAGCCTTCTGAAAATTTTGGAAAATTTCCGGAAAAAAATTTTTTGGCACTTTGAATTCTCCTGAAATTTATCCCCTATATGAAATCCGTTTCTGAAACTGTAATCCCGTATGGAAAAATTCTCCGTATGGGATTTTTTTATGAAAATTATTTTTTTTATTTGAATTATGATTTTTATTATTTAATTTTTTAGTGTTTTTATTTTTTTAAATCTATATTTTTTTGTTAATAAAAAGGAGGTCTTGAAAAAGTTGAAAATTTCCGGAAAAATTTTCGGAAGCAACTGTGCCCCGTGTTTTTGAAAAAACCCACCGTGGGATTGGGTGAGGGGGATTACACCTCCACTATACCCCTATAATACCCCATTAAATTGTTTTATTTTAACAATAATATACAAATATGATAAATCTATCATCTAAAGAAAGAAAGTCCGTCAGAAAGCCTATAAATAAATCTAAATTATTTTAATAAATCAAGTGGAATATTTTAATATAATTTTATATTCAGAAATATAATGTTTGGCTTGAAATTTGCCGTTGTATAAACAAGCCGAATTTTATCTAAAGGCATTAAAACGTTTAAGGAAAAATTTTCAAAAAAAGTGAAAAAAAGTTTTGCTATTATAAAAATAATACTTACCTTTGCCCTTGAAAACAATCCCACGGTGGGTTTGTGATAATAAACAAAACGACTTGGATATGGAGTATATCAAGAAAGCCGATTACCTTGAATCGGCTAAAAAACAATCAAGGTATTATGAACTTGCAGAAGTTGCGTTGCGAGTTGTGGGGCAGAACATCCCTGAAAACGGAAAAAGGTTCAACGACAAGAACCTTGAGGAAATCAACGAGAAAATTTCTCAATACGGATTCCGTGTATATATATTGACTGATGCGTACACACTGACTAAATACTTGTCACTTAGTTCTATTGGTCGCTCTGTCTCTTATTATGGAGATATCGAAATCGGTCGTTATGACTATAGAGAGGGTGCTTGCCCTAAAGGTGGATATTTCTCAAAGGGTTGTTTGCGCAAGGACATTGATGCAAGAACCGCCTTGTTGAATGAAATAGCCTATCGTGGTGCGGAATGCGAACGACTTTCTATCAAGTACGGAAGTGTTGATGAGAAAGCGGTGGAGGAATTTCAAGAATCTTTTGCGGAGTTTTACAAAGAATATCAAAAGTGTCAAGAGGCGGCAAAGAAACTTCCTAACATATCGCTTGACTACATTAGTGATATGCCGCCAATTTGGTAACTGACAATGTTGTTCGGTGGCTTGCGCTCTGTTTTATAAATGGGGTGCAAGCCTTTTTTTGTATTAAAGTACGCATTTGCGTTGCTTATTTGAATAGTTTGGTACGATTTTGGTATTGGTATAAACGAATTTTGTATTCAAAAAAGACTGATAAGAAAGTTAAAAATATTTTTGAAAATGAATCAGTTTGGTACAATATTGGTATAGAATATAAACAGATAGCAAACGTTAAATTGTTAGTTTTATGAATATGTTAGAAACCGCTCTTTACAACAAGAGCAATGAAATTGAGGAAGTGAAATTCACTTCATTCAGGAAAGAATATGCTTCAAAAGTATTGAAATGTGGAGCGTCTGCAACTGACAGGCAGAGGGCAAGTCAAGACTTGTTAAACTACCTTTGTGACAAATACAAAATTGGTCGTGTCAAATTGACAGTGACAACAAGACCGAGAAAACAGATAGGTCGCAATACTCAATTATACGGCTATTATCGTCCGATAATTAAAACTATCTGTATTTACAATACCACAGCAAAGACTGACAAAGCCGTTGGAATTAAGACGTTCTTTGATACGTTGATTCACGAGTTTATACATCATTATGACTTCGAGTATTTGAAATTTTCTGCAAGTCCGCACACAAGTGGCTTTTACAAAAGAATTTCAGACTTGAAAGCCAAATTGATATAGTTTGGCCTGATTATTGGATAATATATTAACAGATATGTTCAACTAAAAACAATTTGAGTTATGGACTTCAAAGAGCATTTTACTGAAAGAGTCAGTATCACTGATGGAAAAGTATAACGATTAAATTCTCTTGTTATGACGAAGAAGATAGAAAGAAGAAGAGCATTTTCTCATTGGAGAAAGAATCTTGGTTCCGACAAAATGGCACTTTGCCAAAGGCTTACAAGGGCAGAGGTCGATAATCGGGAAAACGTCTTGGATGTGCTGAACAATTCCGATGTGGTAAAACTTGTTCGGGAGGTTGTTTCTCCTTACCAAGACAAAGGGTATGAATTTGCTTACGATTATACCTATATGGTAGTTCAAGGCAAAAAGGTAGGGAATACTTTCACTTACAGTGACGCAATGGGTTGTTTGCTGATATAGTGAAAAGGAATTCTATTCAGAGAATTGCTCTCCTATATGGAGGGTATTTTTTATTTAATATTCGTTAATACCAAATGCCAAAATTGTGCCAAATTATCAAATCTAAAATATTTTAATTAAAAAATCCAATAATTTTAATTAATTTTATATCAATAAAAAAGTGAAAAAAGTTTTGGTATATTAAAAAAAAAGTGTTACCTTTGTATTCGGAAACGGTAACGACTGCACCGCTTTCAAGGAATAACAAGTCAGTCAAAACTATTTGGATTATGATATATGAACAAGCCAACGCCTTGGGAAATTTGCTTGGCTATCTGAAAGAATCAGAAGTCATTGACCTTTATAACGAGGTCTTCAAGGGAGGTAAAAAGATTTACAAGGTTGAAAACCTCAACGAAGAATTCAAAGATTATCTGCCGTACAATCTTGTGAGAGCCGTATCGCACGGAGAATTCAACTTCCACGAGCCTTATTTCAAGACTGAAATAGTCGGTGAGTTCGGACAACAATTCACAATTTTCGTCTCTGTTGATGAAGACGATATTGATTTTTCGGAACTTGCCGAAAACGTCTTTGACGGCAGAGCATTACCGCAAAACGTTGAAAAGTTGTTTGACAACATCGAAGCTGTTGATATCTATGATTATGAACTTGCGGAATATATCGCCAAGAAGAGCGGTTGCAAAATAGACGAAGCACTTACGTTCGCAAGAAAGCAAAATCCGCTTTCCGATTGGTTTGACCTTTACTGCGAATTCGTTTATACCTTAATTTGAATTAAGGCAATCCAAGCCTAATATGAAATAATAAAGATGCTTTCCCGAAAGAGAGTATCTTTTTTTATTGCCTAAAATATTCGTTAATACCAAATGCCAAAACTATGCCACAAATAAAAAACTAAAATATTTTAATCAATTATTTCCAAAATTTTAATTTTGTTTAATATTCAATTTCTTTCAAGTTTGGCAAGGTTATTGCTTAATATAAACATTGAAAACAAACATATTTGAGTTATGGAAGTTATAGACATCAAAAAACATTGGAACAGACTGAAAGAATCGTCTGTTACCTATCGGTTCAGTCCCTTATCAAAATCAATTATTGAAAAAGAGGACAAAAATGGACGTTACACGCCTATTTTCGGATTAAGGAAAGATAATGTTATAGTTATCAATAAAAGAGTGTGGAACGCCTATGACAATATGAAATATGAGGATTTTACCCTTGATATTATGGAGGAATCGGACGATTGTATTGTAAGAGGTTTTTTCGTTGATTATGACCCTTACAAAAAAATTCCGTTGAATGAATGCAAATTTCCTGTCAAAAACGATAGTTTGGCAAGGAAGTTGAATATATTCTGAACAGAAGTTTAACAAACAAAAACATATTTTGAATATGAAAAAGGCAATAACAAGATTTTCAAAGGACGGCAAGACTAAAGTTGTACTTCATGTAAGACTTTCAGACCCTTGCAGAAACGGTCACAATGACTTCGCATTCACCGCTGATGTTTATAAAAAAATAAACGGTTCAAACAGGTTCAGCGAAATATCCGCCGGGGCTATTTTCAGCAAGAAAGATATATTGTTGATTGGCAAGTTGTTTCCCGATGTTGTAAAGTTTCTTCCTCTGCATCTTGCGGACGAACAGGGCAGACCAATGTATTACGTTGAGAATCCTGTCTATCACTTCAAAACCGAGGGTGTAAAGAGCGGTGCTGACTACCTCAACATTGATGAGGAAACGGCAAGCAAGATTTGGGAAAAAATCAAGGATTTCAACGAAAAGGATGAGGACTTCAAGAAAGAAGTTGAAAAGGTCTATGCCGAATTCGGATTGTTCGACAAGTGGCAGAAACTTGCTGATGAATGTATATCATACTTCACTTCAAAGACTGACAACGAAATCTAATCATTGGGTACGCACTTGCGTACATCAACCCTTACTTCAATTAACAATACATAAATAATTAAATATCAAACAATTATGACAAAAGAATACAAAGTAGAAAAGTCAGTTGTCAATGGAGTAGTTTATTACTCTTATAGAGGTATCTTTGTTTCAAGAGCAGATTGGGCATCGGCGGCTTGTGCGATATACTGCGATGAAATTTCCGACAAAGATATGGAAGAAATACCACAAAGGCTCTATAATATCCTCGTTAATGTGTTTGGAGAATGTGCTGTACAGAACTACATTGAGAAAGGAATGGACTACAAGAGGTTTGACGAGATAGATGAAATTCGTTGCAGAGAAGAGGAAAACCTTTTCCTTGACTATGGCGGACGATACTACGAAGATATGACCGATGAAGAGTATGACAATCTGCCAAAGGAAACTCTTGAGGACGAAATGAATGAATACATTGAGGACGAAACCAAGAGAGTTCTGTCAAATGTCTTTACTGAAACAAGTTATATGAATATGGTCTATGACATAATCATTGACGATGTTAAGACTGATGTCAAGGAATGTGCTGATGAAGAGTTCAACGATTCCGATATATCATTAGCGGTGCAGAGGTCATTGCTGAAAGCACTTAATGTAGAAGTCTAATCAGTTTGGCACGATAGTTGCATATAAATGAAACATAAACAATAACTAATATGGCAAGGAAAGAAGTATTATTCAACGAGGAAGATTACACAAGAGAGCATTATCTTGAAACACTAAAAATGTTGAAAGAAGATGATGTGGATTGTGATTGGGAGGAAGATAATGATACCGACTTTATGGATTGGGAAAGTACACAGAAAGGTTGGGATTTTGATGACCTTATAATGTACTTTAACTATTCAACAATTAAATATAAAATGTGTATTATTGTTGGCTCTGTTGGAACTTGGAGAGGAAGATTTGAAATTGAGCCTTGCTTTTGTAAGGATATTGAAACTGCCATACATAAATGTGTTGATGGTTGTGAGATAAGAAGTATTATTAGAAAAGGCAATCACATTGAAGTAAATGTGTACCATCACGATGGCTCAAATAGTTTCAAAATCTTTGTGCTTAATGATTTGGGGTTATCCCGTTATCGTAGAAATGGCAAAGTTTCCATACACAATCCACAAAATATATTCAAAATCCCAAAGTGTATTTTTTAATTTGGCATAATAATTGCATATAAATAAAATAAAACAATGACTGATATGGCAAAGAATAATAATTTGCACAATGCAAAGAAAGCAAAGAATGATGAATTCTATACACGTCTTGAAGATATTGAGAAAGAGATGTGTCACTACCGTGAGCATTTCCGTGGAAAGGTTATTTATTGCAACTGCGATGACCCGAAAGAATCCAACTTCTTCAAGTTCTTTTCCCTCCAATTTGAGTTCCTTGGTTTGAAGAAACTTATTTCAACAGGGTACAAAGAAGACGGACACGGTGTTGCCTATATCTATGAGGGGGACAAGAACGAAAACAACCTACCCGATGATTCAGAGATTCGGACTTATGAACTTCAAGGTAACGGGGACTTCCGTTCAGAGGAATGTATCGAATTCCTAAAGGAAGCGGACGTGGTTGTTACCAATCCTCCGTTCAGTCTGTTCCGTGAATATGTTTCCCAACTCGTTGAGTATGGAAAGAAATTCTTAATTATCGGAAACAAGAATGCCATAACTTATAAAGAAATATTTCCACTTATCAAGGAAAACAAGTTGTGGCTTGGAGTATATTCGCCAAGTGAATATATTCTTCCTAATGGAGAAAAAACAAAATCAGTATCGGGATTATGCCGTTGGTTCACAAATTTGGAACACGACCACAGAAACAGACCGCTTGACCTCACACAGAGGTATGACCCAAGGTATTATCCAAAATATGACAATTACGATGCGATTGAATGTTCAAAGGTTATGGATATTCCAAGAGACTATGACGGAGTTATCGGTGTGCCTATCACTTTCCTCGACAAATATTGCCCTAAACAATTTAGGATTGTAGATGCTTTGAACCGCTATTCATTATTTGATTTTGAGGGTAAAAACCAATGGATAAAAGAGCATCATTCTCATGGTTGTAATATCAATGGCAATCCAGTGTATTTTAGAGTTCTTATTCAAAAAATCTAAATCTTTTGAATAAGGATTCTTGCATAAGTCTCCTTTCCGTTTAAGGTAAATCTATGACCATAGCGAGGATTATTTTCAACATATCTGTCAAGTCCTACAATCCTAAATTGTGTAGTAAGAATTAGACAATAAAAATATGAGAAAGGTTTAATCAGATATCATTTATGGCACGCAAATTGCAGTATATTATAAACAAATGTACGCATTTGCGTGCCTTATTAATTAAAAAAAGAAGAAAGATATGAGCGAATATAACTTGTTTGACATCAATCCCGAATACTTGAGGATGATAAACAATTATTATGCAACGCCAAAAATTCATATTCCCAAACCAAGGATATTGAATGAGGACACCGCCAAGGCAAAGGGATTAATCCGATATAATTTCGGAGAGGATAATTTCCTTTATGCCAAAGACGATAGGGAAGCAATCAAGAGAGCAAGAAAGAGGGGATTTGATATCAATTTGTTGAAAATATCTGATTAGTCTTGTTAGTTTGGCACATGATTTGCTTAATGTCTGATTAGAGTGTTTAACAAACAAAAAATATCAATTATGAGATACATCAAATTTTCAAAAGAGTTCACTCCGGTTGACTTATATGAGAAGTACAAGGCTTTGCCGGAGACCGTTTCCGCAAAGGAAAGTGACGGCCATGAAGTTATCTTCGTTGACGAGAGAGATGTTGATGAATTCCCTATTGCTTATTTGTCAAGGGAAGATTTCGAGGCGAAAGGTTGGGACACGAGCAAACTTGATAATTCCGATATGGAGTATATTGCACGAAAAATGGGCGAGACATTTATCGAGAATCAGTATTGGCTTAATATTGAATATTTCGCTGAATATTTCGGATTACCAAAGAAAAAAATGAATAATTCCGAAGTGTCCGGATAGTTTGGCATAGTATTTGAATAAAATATGAACGGATAAAAAACAAATTAAAAGAACATTGAATATGAAGCAGAAAGTGACAACAATAAAGGTCAGAGACCTTGTAAAGGGATATTCTTCAAGTGAGGAGAACGGAGTGAGAGGATATGACGGAAAACTTGATATCCGACCGCCCTATCAGAGGGAATTCATCTATAACGAAGAGAAACAAAGGTTGGTTATCGAGACAATCTTGGAGGATTGCTGTCTGAACCTTTTCCAATGGTCTGACAATGGAGACGGAACTTATGAGGTTCTTGACGGACAACAGAGAACATTGTCTATCTGCAAATATATCAATGGTGATTTTAGTTATAACAACTTGTTTTTCTACAATCAGCCGAAAGACATTCAAGAGAAGATTCTTGACTTTGAAATCATTGTCAATATTGTCAAGGGAGAGAACTCTGAACGTTTGAGGTGGTTCGAGAAAATCAACGTGGCCGGAGAGGTTCTGACAAAACAAGAGTTGAGAAATGCGACTTATGTAGGGGAATGGTTGTCAGATGCAAAACTTTATTTCTCCAAGAATAATTGTGCCGCATTCAACAAGGCAAGGCACCTTATTAAGGGAGACCCTATCAGACAGGAATATCTTGAATTGGCTATCAAGTGGATAACCCACTCAAATTCAGATGATGCCATAAAGGACTATATGGGAAAGCATCAATATGATGCCAATGCAGATGAGTTGAAAGAATACTTCTGCAAGGTCATTGATTGGGTTGAAGCAACGTTCGACATTAGAGATGCCAACTCCACGAAGTACAGAAAAGAGATGAAAGGACTTGATTGGGGAACGTTATATGAGAAATATCATAATAACACCTACAATCCGCAAGTATTGGAGAACAAGGTGGCTGAACTTATGGCAAATGAGGAAGTCACAAACAAGAAAGGGATATATGAGTATGTTTTGAGCAACGAGGATGAGGACGTGGCGAGAGAGTTGTCAAACAGAAAATTCAGCGATAGGGACAAGAGGACAAAGTATGAGCAACAGAAAGGAATCTGCCCTATTTGCGGAGAATGGCACGACATCAAGGAAATGGAGGGAGACCACATAATTCCGTGGTGGAAAGGTGGAACAACAACTTTCGACAATCTTCAAATGCTATGCAAGAAATGTAACGGAAAGAAAAGCGGAAGTTAATAATTCATAATTCATAATTTTGCTATCGCAAGGCAAGGAAGTTGTGAAATTTCTTTGCCTTTTTTATTGGTTTGGCATAATTTTGGCATTTGTATTAACGAATAACTTTATATTTATAAATGATAATAAATTAAATCATTATGGAAAACAAATGTATGGACTTAATGTCCCGAATGGGAATGATTAAGCATTACAATAAAAGACAGAACATATATGAGTATGCCTTTGACAATTCATTTATAGAAGATGAGACATTGACGGAAGATAAAGTTGATAACGAGGAAAGCCAAAAGGTTAAAGAGATGATATTGTCCAATCACTATTGGATTAGAAATCAATATGAGCAATTCTTGGAAAGTCTTAATCGTTCAACAAGAAAACCCTTTCTTTCCAAATATACGGCAGAAGAGTTGAAGAACCATAATGTTCAGACATATCAGTTGAATGGATATCATATAGGTTATGCGTTGAAGCCTGATGAGGACGGAGTGGATATAATATCAGTTCATAACAATGAGCCAAATATCAAAGGGGTTGGGGATGCGTTAATTGAATCAGCGAAAGCGAACGGAGGTACAAAGTTAGACCACTATGACGGTTTTCTTTCCGACCTATATTCAAAACACGGATTTGAGGAATATGATAGATATAAATGGGATGACCAATATGCTGACCCGAATTGGGATTATGAGAGATATGGAAGACCCGATGTCATATTAAGAAAATTAAAAAAAGTTCCTCAACAATAGAGGTTGTGGCATAGATGTTGATATATATAAAAGCAATGAGCAGATTTGAGAACATAGTCTTGAATGTACCACATTCATCAAATTGTCTTCCTTGTAATTCGGGGTGGAGCAATCTTGCCGAATTGGACAAGGAGATAAGAAAGTGGACAGATTGGCATACCAATATATTGTTCAATCCAAGCAAGGAGTTAAGAAGTAAGATAATACCTTGCTCGTTTGAGTATTCACGTTTTTATGTGGACGTGGAAAGACTTGAATATGACCCTTTGGAAAAGATTGGTCAAGGGATTGTCTATACCGATTTCAATGAGTTGCATAGAGATGTTGATGATTTTCTTCGGGAGCATTGTATGCATTTGTATGAAAGTTATATCAGCCGTCTTGTTTGCTTCATTAACAAAAACACATTGTTGATTGATTGTCATTCATTTCCGTCAGAGTTATCAGATGTAGATATTTGCATAGGATTCAATGACAACAATTCAAAGCCGAAAGACGAAGATATTGAATATATCAAAGACTTGTTTTCAAGTCACGGCTATAAGGTGGGAATCAATGACCCTTATTCAAATTCAATAACTCCAAAGTCCAAGTTTGATTATAAATCAGTTATGATTGAGGTTAATAAAAGATGCTATATGGACGAAAATACATTGGCTCTCAATGCTGACTATTACAAAATCGGCAACCTTATTCAAAAGATGTATAGGCACTTTTTAGGTGAAGAATAAATATTCAAAATTGTTTGTTAAAAAAGGTGGGAAGATTGAAAGATTTTCTCACCTTTAATCATTTATGGCATAGTTATTGTAATATTTATAAACGAATAACAAAATAAAATTGATTATGAAATTAATAGAAGTAACAAAAGAAGATATAAAAAATATGACATTATCCGCTGTAACGGAAATCATAAACCGCCAGCGGAATATTAAAAATGCGCAAAACGTATTTGTTAAGAACAAATCGGGATATAACGGCATCACACATTTTGGCGTTATAACGGCAGAAAATCCCGATTCAGAACAAGCATCTGCAAGTGATAACAAAAAGTATCAATATTTGCTTGCCAAGTCCCTTAAATCTGCACACTACATTTGGGTATGGCAAAAGGGGCATTTCGGAGGGAATGATGAGCATTCAATGTTTGTCTTCAATATATCTGTTGATGCCCTTGCATATTATAGTGGCAAATATCAACAAACATCTTTCATTTACGGAGAACTTCGGGAAAATTGTGTTCATAGCGAATATTGGGAGAAACAAGATTCCACACAGCCATATCATCCAAAATTCAATCCCTATGTAAAGAAAGATGAATGTGATGAGTGGATTGATGCAAGCAATGAAGAGGATTATTCCGTTATAGGAAAAAGATTCAAATATACAATACCTTTCAGCATTTTTTCTGATTTGTCTGAATCCATAATCAATAACCTTAACACACTTAATGAAAATGATAGAAGAGGAGCATTGAATATCGGATTAAATGGTATAGGCTCAAATGGTTGGAGATACAGAGGATTACTCTATAAAGGAATTAATCTAACAGATGAATAATTTGATAAGATAATAGATTTATATCTTATAAGATAAACACTTTGTATCAGATTGATATAAGGTGTTTTTTATTTTTATCTAAAATATTCGTTAATACCAAATGCCAAAACTATGCCAATCTATTCAAATTAAACAATTTTAATAAAAATATTTTCAAATTTTAATTAATTTTATATGAGAAAAAAGTTAAGAAATATTTTGCATATTCAAAAAATAGTGTTACCTTTGTCATCGAAAAGATAAACAATATTAACTTAATAAGTTATGGAAGCAAAAGATTTGAAAAAAGAATACCTCAACGGCAATCCAAGAGTTGAGAGATTTGATAACATATTTACTTTTATGCAATTTTGCTATATCAACAAACTCACAGAAGAGAATAGTATAACTTGGTATGATGAGGAAAAAGGGTTGATGTATATCGCAAGAAAGTAAAAGTGTGGCATAGATATTGCTTACTATCTTAATAGAAATTTAACTGACAAAGATTTTTGAATTATGACAGAAAAGGAATTAAAGATTGTCAATGGACGAATCGAATCACTTGTGAATCTTTTCGTTCAAGCCAAGTTCGAGAACAAAAACGGCATTTGCTCAACGGAACAAAGAAAATACTGCAACTTGTATCATTGCGATTGTGACCTTTGCAAAAAGGATTTCATCGCCAAATATCGCAATTCCGTTCTTGCAGAAAGGTCTTTCAAAATGGAAAATTTCAATACGGAGGAATAATATATGAAAAAATTACTCTTTTTAATTTTAGGGACAATTTTGTTTTCCCTATCAGTGAATGGGCAAGTCGCCAAAGGTTATACAAGTTTAACCGACTTTACATTAATCACGTCTAACACACGTCCTTATTTCTTAAAAGGAAAATCTACAATGTATAGTGATAGTCATAAACACTATAAACTTGGAAGTGATTCAGCAATATTAATTTTTCAAAGTCAAACAGACCTTGTAAATGGATTGAAAAAATTATTTTCATATTGCAGAAAATCTGTTGGCGAATATAATATTTTTATTGGAGGGAAGCAATGTATATTCCGTGTAGAATCATATAGTGACGGTGGAGGGACTTATTTAATTTGGCACGATAATAATGATACAAATATTATATTTTTATCGGAATCTACCTTATTCCAACTTCTTGAATATCTATCAAAATAACGAAATATGAAAAAGTTTATCACCCTAATGATTGCCGTAATTGTGGCATCAATAACGTGCTTTGCACAAGATTACAAAGTCGAAAATGGAAACGTGATTGTTCAACGGATTGATTCTATCAAAGTGTCTCCGTCAGAAGCATCTGTATTGTTGCAAGGCTTTTTTGCTAACAATATGAATGACGTGAATACAACAGGAAAGTTGGCGAATGACAATCAAATAGTCGTAAAGTATCTTGAAAGTAATCTGTGCTTTCATACTAATGGACAATGGCACGTTGATGCAATGATAAGCATAAATGTTCAAATCAAAAATGGACGAATGAGAACAACGCTATCCACTTATGAAGCAATCAATGAATCAGTAACATATCGACACTTTAACTATTATTTCAAAGATGCTTATCCGCTCAACCCAAAGCACAATGTATGGAAACTTGGTATTGAAAAGAAAGCCGCAGAGAAAGCATTTAATGAACTTGTTTTCCGTATGAATGATATGGCTCAACGAATTGTTGATGCGGTCAATGTTACACCTGTTCTTGATGAATGGTAAATCATATATAAATCAATATTAATTGAATAAGAACGTTCTATGTCGTGATGATATGGGACGTTTTTTATTTTATACAAATATTCGCTTATACCAAATGCCAAAATCATACCAAACTATCAAATCTAAAATATTTTAGTTCAAATTTCTCAAAAATTTAATTTTGTTTAATTTTCATTTTCTATCAAGTTCGGCACAATATTTGCCTTAATATAATCAGTTAAATATTGATAAATTATGAGACCGCCTTAATAGTTGAATAAGAGACATATTTTTTGATGAACAGAACTCTTCGTCCAAGTAGTAAGAAAATCGCTAAAGTATAGTCTCCGTTATACAATAAAATATAAAATAATTAAACAAAACGTTTTTAATATTTTAGGAAATTTTATATGAAAAAAGTGAAAAATATTTTGGTATTTCAAAAATAAGTGTTACCTTTGTAATCAGAAAGCAAGAACAAAGGGTTCTTGTTAAGGTTTAACAAACTAATTTGTTTTGAGTTATGAAATACGGCAAATTTGTTAGCAAAGAAAGCGTTCCTTTCACAAAGAAAGAAAAGGAAATGTTCAAGGATTATTTCAAAGGACTTGTTGAGAGATACGACAAATCATTGAAATGTGAGGTGGAAATATCATTAACAGGACCACTCATTATCAATTTTATCAGTGATGAGCCAAAGTCGTTCCGTAACCGTAATATGGCACGAATCATCGACTATTCAGGATTTTCCTTTATGATATGGAAATCAAAAGGATATCTTGAAAATTTCGATTGGATACAGATGAAAAAGATTGATGAATCCAAACCAAGAGAAAACTATCAAGACGCACCTGAATTTTCGTATTCAACAGACCTTGTTTTTCACGGAAAAGAAATCCGTTACAAGTGCAGAACTGAACAATCAATTTCGGTGCGAATGCCAACTTATCAATATGGTACTGAACTAACAGATTTCAATTATTTCAGAATCGTTGATAAAATGTTCACGCAAACATTGAAGCCACGTTAATCGTGGCACACCTTTTGCAAGATATATGAACAGATAGTTTAATAATTTAATTCTTTTAAGTTATGGCAAACGAGAGAAACGGCAAAGTGACCGCCAACATTTACGAATCTATTGCAATGTATCTGCAAGAAGTGTTTGACGGCAGTAACGAGAACCCTATGAGCGAATTGGCTGATGCTATCTTTGATGATGTCCTTAACTATATGGACACACATTTCAAGGTGAAGAACTACACTGATGATGAAAATACGGTCATTGACGATTATGTTGTCAGAGCCGTAAAGCACGTTATCGAGGAAAAAATATTGTCATAGGGTACGCGAATGTGTACTTATGGCACAATAATTGCTTATATTATTAACAGATAAGTTTAATTCAAAAAATCTATGGTTATGCAGAAAGCAGTATTACCAAAGTATGACGGAGTTTTGACCCGTCACTACAAGAATGCCGAAATGGAGGTTATCGTTGAGGACGATATGATTACCACTATCAAAGCCTACATTGACGGAGAGTGTGTATATTGTCCGGAGGTTGCTGACAATATCGTCTATAACCGAAAGAACATTGAGATTGCATTCAATGACATCCGTAATGAGGTGGATAGGCAATTTACCGAACTTTGTACGAAAATCTAATCAGTTTGGCACGCTATTCGCATAGTAAGAAGTAAAAATAAATAAAAGTTAAAATTTAAGTTCAACTATTAAAATTTTCAGACTATGGATAAGAAACATATCCTTGAAAAGGTCAAGCAGTGGCAATCGGACTATTTCATTAGTTCCTACACCCTTGATTCCCTCACCTATGACCCTTCATACGCAGAAAGCCGTTGGCTGAACAAATATGCCACGGCAGAAAATGACAAAGAACTTCTCAATATGATTGTCAATGACTTTCCGCCAACGGAGTAATAAGTACGCAAATGCGTTCCCTTTCGCAAAAAAAAATGAAAAAAAAAGTAAAAAAAGTTTTGGAAATTCAAAAATAAGTACTATCTTTGTACTCGGAAACAAGAAACAACAAGTTTAACAATTAACAACAAGAGTTATGGAAAAGTCAAATGATTTTCTTTCGCTCCTTATACTCGGAGCAATGCTTGATGCAGCAAACAACACTTCAAACACAGAACAGGACTCAAACACTACCCAAGTGGAGCAGGAGGACATCATCTACAAGACCCCTGTAAAAGTGGGGGACGGACTTGAAATCATCGGTTCGGGCAAAAAGGACTATGTGATTGTCGCTATCAACGGACAGCAGACTTACGTTCCGTTTGATTCGTTCGGCTCACAGGTCAAAGAACAAGTTATCAAGTCCCTTATTGAAACGGCTGTGGATTTTATGGGGTTGCCCAAGTAATCAACCTATCCAATGTTAAACTTAAAGCATACGGCTATGCACTACATCAGAGATATGACCTAACGGATTGTTAAATTTGATAGGATATTATATGAATTTTTATAGTAAGATATTAACCTTAAAATCAGAACTTATGCGGTTCATCAGAGGACAGCCGTAATATACGGATATAACATTGATAAGATTTTATTTTAATTGTCAGCGAATAAACTCCCAACAACGGACTATAATAGGAGCAAGGTGAAAAGTTTACAAAAAGTCCACAACCAACTCAAACGATGAGTATCAGAGACAAGCCATAAAATTTTGGTTATTAATATTATTTTTCGTATATTTATTTTCGGATTGCGTTCGTAGCTCAGTTGGTAGAGCAATACACTTAAAATAAGAGTGCTTCAGAGGAAACTCTGAATGTAGAATCTCCCTAATTAAACAGTTTGAATAACGAGATTGGTAGGAATAGTACTTATCTCCCATACGGAAAACAGTAATCACGTGACAAAATGGGGAAAATGTCGCAAACTATTCTTTATTCAAATTGCAACGAAAGCCTAGATAGTGGTAACATTATCGGTGGTTACGGCGAACTAAATTGAATGATATTAAAAATAGTTGAGATACCTCATGCGCTTAACAGTACTCACATTGGTTATAATGCTCAATTATCATTCATAAATGGCGTAGAGACTATATAGGAGATACCTAAGTTGAAAATATTGGTGAAAATATAGAATAATAGGATTAGTAAAGTTAATTACTTGAACACCATGATAAGTTTCATTAATAACTTGCAAGATTTTCAATATGGTAAAGAAATAGTCCAGACCACAACCACTTAATGAAAAAGGGTTAATAGTAATTTCATAAATCAGTAACCCTGAGATAGTATCAAAATCAACGGTTAGACGTAGATGAGCTGTAGTTATGAAATATAAGTGGGCTTGTATGAAAGCAAGTGTGGTAGGTTAATGTATGGGTCACGGGTTCAAGTCCCGTCGGACGCACAAGGTTTATAGAGTTTATGGTTAATGTTTGTATTTGCTGAAATCGTCTTCGTTGTGAAATGCGGACGATTTTTTTTTATTGCTTAAAATATTCATTAATACCAAATGCCAAAATTATGCCAAATTATCAAATCTAAAATATTTTAATCAATTATTTCCTAAAAATTTAATTTTGTTTAATTTTCATTTTCCATTAAGTTTGGTACGATATTCGCATTATGTATTAACGAATATTAAATGCTTTTTTAATATAAAATATTTTAATAAATTGCTTTATTTATTTTAAGAAATTTTATATGAGAAAAGTGAAAAATATTTTGGTATTTCAAAAAATAATGTTACCTTTGTAGTCAGAAAGTAAAACAATAATGATTTAAGAATTATGGCAAAGAACAACAATCTTCATAACGCCAAACGTGCGAAAAACGATGAGTTCTATACAACAAGAACTTCCGTTGAAAGGGAATTGTGTAATTACAGAGACCACTTCAAAGGAAAGGTTGTCTATTGTAATTGTGATGACCCTATCGAATCAGAGTTCTATCATTATTTCTCTTATAAGTTTGAGGATTTAGGCTTGAAGAAACTTATTTCCACAGGGTACAAAGAAGACGGTCACGGTGTCGCCTACATATATGAGGGTGATAAGAACGGAAACAGAATACCTAACATTGAGGAGATTGAAAGATACCCTCTAAAAGGTAGTGGAGACTTTAGGTCAGAGGAATGTATCGAATTTCTCAAAGAAGCGGATATTGTGGTCACAAACCCACCTTTCAGCTTATTCAGAGAATATGTTGCCCAACTCGTTGAGTATGGGAAAGAATTCCTTATTGTCGGCAATTCAAACGCAATAACATACAAAGAAATATTCCCTTTGATTAAGGAAAACAAATTGTGGCTTGGCATTAATCCTGTCAAGGAATTTATTACACCCTTAACCGAAATTGAAAACGAGAAAACCCAATATATCAAGGAGGGGAAAGTCTATCAGAAATTCGGGAATATCTGTTGGTTTACCAATATGGGACACCCGAAAAGAAACAGGCCTCTTGACTTGGTTCAAAGGTTTGATGAACGTTACTACAATGTATATGACAACTATCCGGCAATCAACATTGACAAAGTTGTTGATATTCCAAGAGAAAAGGATATCACCCTTACATTATCCAAAGACGTTTATCCGAAATGGAAGAACGTTTATGGTGATGATTGCTCAATCGTTGAAGACAATGAAGATTCGGTTAAGGTAAACGTTCATAACCCTATCTATGGAGTACCGATTTCATTTCTTGACAAGTATTGTCCTAAACAATTTAGGATTGTAGGACTTTGCAATGATAAACGTAACGATAATCCTTGCTTTATTAAATGTGATAAATATTACCTTGATGATAGGCACAAAGAATTTCGTGGTTGTGTTGTCAATAGTAAAGCAACTTATGCAAGAATTTTTATTCAAAAAATCTAAATCTTTTGAATTAAGATTCTAAAATAAGGGCAATATCCCTTGATAGATAAATCTTTATCGTTAAGTCCTTTTCTGAAACGTACAATCCTAAATTGTTTAGTAAGAATTAGACAATAAAAATATGAGAAAGGTTTAATCTATGGCACGCAATTTGTGATATATCATAAACAGATGTACGCATTTGCGTGCCTTAAAAAGAAATTTTTTCAAAAAAAGTTAAGAAATATTTTGCAGATTCAGAAAATTGTATTATCTTTGTATTCGGAAAGCAGAACAAGAGTGGTTCTGTTAGAGTTGTTTAACAATTAATTTTTTTGATTATGGAGCAAAAAATTATCACTTTCAGCAAGGAGAACCAAGTGAAAGTCGGGAGAAATCTGACAATCGTAGGTGTTACAGATGATATGCTTGAATGCGTATTATTCAGTGGCAGTTTGTCAAAATATGTCTATATTGATATAGCAAACTTGTCTGATTCGCTAAAGAATACGATTATTGACAACTATCTTTGTGAGAATAAAAACGTTCCTACATTCGATGAATTCTTCCTTGATGTAATGACGGAAGTAGCCAAGGCTTTGGCCACAACCGACAAACCTCTTGACATTCGTATATCAACCGACCCTTTCAACGATAATGACAAGTGTGTTGAAGTTCATTCAGAACCATACGAAATTGACATTGATTGCTTAAAGCAGATTTATAACGATTATATCTGCAATGCGAAAGTTGAATACGTGTCAATTGGCATTGTTAAAAACGTGTATTATGATAATTTATGTCCTCCGACAAATTTCCACGTTGAGGGTGCAGAAGAAGCTGACTACTTCGTTGAATACAAGTTCAGCAGTATCGGAGAAAAGTATCAAATTCGCCGAAAAGGTCAGGGATTCCATTCCGTGAAGTAATTCACGGCATACTTTTTGCCTATTTTATCAACAGATAGTTTAACTTAAAAAGCAATTCATTATGATTGATGCAAACGCAATAAGAAAAGGCATTGAATTAGAGTTCAATGATGAGTTTGACTTTGAAGCCTTTGACAACTATATCTACGACATCTTTGTCACAAAGAGAATGAACCACCTTGAAATAGGGCTGGATGATGACTATCGTTTCAAAAACACGCCTAATCGTGTCCTTTCCTTTATAAAGGGACATGCCAACCATATTTGGACTACCGATATTCAAATAAATCGGAGATATGCCCCCTGTGTGGAAAAGTATCTGCACGACCACGGATTTAGCACGGCAAAGAAAGGTGCTTGCGGTTATGAGGTAAAAGATGTCCTTGTGGTGTCAATTTAGCAAGTTTGGCAAGGTATTTGAATAATACATTAACAGAAGTTTAACAAATAAAACCTTTTCTATTATGAAAAAGAAGTTTTTCGTCAACGTTCATTATGACGTGGTTGTTCCGGTTGAAGTCTTTGCCGATAGCGAAGATGAAGCACTTGACTTGGCGGTTGACAAAGCAAGTTATATGTCTCTCAATGATTGCGATGCAAACTACACTGAATCTTGTGTTACTGGTTGGGCACTTACCGATGAGCCGTTAACGCCACAAAAAAAAACGTTGATAGACCGAATCAAAGCCGTATTGATTTTAGGCGGCACATTCCACGTTCCTTTGGATTTCACCAAAGACGATGTAGTATTTGGCGACCTTTGGGCAATTTTTAATTCTTACGAAACGAAGATAGATTATATCGATGTTCAAATTTCATTCGAGAGTAATACTTATAGTTGTTCAATCGAAGAAATTCCTATGGACGTTCTGACTGAAATATTGAAAATCGTTCAGAATCAAGTACATAATTCAAAATAATCAAAAATTGTTAAAACTTTTGCCGGATTCTTATGAGTTCGGCATCTTTTTTGTATTATAGTATAAACGAATATTAATATAATTTTGACTATGGGAAAAAATAAAAAGCAAAAATGTTATAAGATAACCGAGAAAGATTATATTCTTGCGGTGAAGAAAGCCGAAAGGGAATTGGAGATAGAACTGCACGGAAAGCAAATATCCACAAGACCTACAAGGATTCATAAGTCCAAAAAGGTTTATGACCGAAAGAGAAACAAGGGGAAATTCCCTTTGGGTTAACTTTCAAAAAAAGTGAAAAATATTTTGGTGATTCAAAAAAATAGTGTTACCTTTGTACTTGGAAACAG